>Ga0209415_10000329_pt1 | contig 86043 bp, 73 predicted proteins | sample PeaSoiSIISIP2007_FD_187696 | JGI IMG/M metagenome (GOLD analysis project Ga0209415, IMG submission 187696) | Peat soil microbial communities from Weissenstadt, Germany - SII-SIP-2007 (SPAdes) (version 2) | ecosystem: Environmental > Terrestrial > Soil > Wetlands > Peat | place: Germany... | reverse complement strand
GTGCACGAAATGGCGCGGCAGGAAGTGCACCGGATCATCGCGCGGAACCATGGGTTTGATGCGAGCAATCCGGATTCGTTCGACGAGTGGGATACCGTAAACACGGTCGACCAGGTGGGAAAGATTTTCGACGCGATGAATGCGTTTTTGGGGAGTGTTGGGCTGGTGACGCTGGGGCTGGGAGCGATTGGAATCATCAACATCATGCTGGTGGCCGTGGCGGACCGGACGCAGGAGATTGGATTGCGGAAGGCGCTGGGGGCGACGAACGCGAGCATCATGTTTCAGTTTTTCGTGGAGGGCGCGTTTCTGACTTTGTTGAGTGGGACGATTGGAATCGGCTTGGCGGCGGGGCTGATGGCGTTGCTGTCGGGGATTGATCTGGGGGATGGATTCGATCCGCCGAAGCTGGTGGCGTCGACGGCGGCGCTGGCAGTGGTGTCGCTGGCGATTGCGGGAGTGGTGGCGGGATTGTATCCGGCGCGGCGGGCGGCGATGCTGCAGCCGGTGGAGTCGCTGCGGAAAGAGTAGCAGTTGCTAGTACCTAGTACCCAGAGACCTTTCGCCACGGATTTGCACGGATAAGAATCAAGCACAGAGGCACAGGGGGTTCACAGGTAGATCAGATATGCATCGAGATTTGTTGGGACAGGCTTTTGCGGCTATGCGGCATGATTTGCGCAAGACTACGCTCACCATGGCAGGGATGGCCTGGGGGATTGCTACGGTGGTGTTGTTGCTGGCTTACGGGAATGGATTCGCGCAGGCGATTACTAATATTTTTCAGAGCTTTGGGGCGACCGCGGTGGGGATATTTCCGGGGCGGACTTCGCAGCAGGCGGGAGGGAACAAGGCGGGAGTGCAGGTGCGCTTCACCAACGATGACGTTGAGCTGCTGCGGAATAATGTGCCGCTATGCAAACACGTGGTGCGGATGTCGCAGAAGGATTCGTCGGTGCAGAACGGAAACCGGACGTTTACGCTGCCGGTGTTGGGCATGGATCCGGCGATCGAGGAGATCTGGAATCTGGACATGGACCAGGGGCGCTTCCTCAACGAGGAGGACAACGAGCGGCACCGGCTGCTGGCGGTGATTGGGTCCGAGGCCAAGGACAAGTTGTTTTCGGGGATGCCTGCGGTGGGTGAGGAGATCCGGGTGAATGGAGTGGAGTTTCAGGTATTGGGCGTGGTTAAGCCGCGAATGCAGGAGGGCGACGACGACGACAACCGGACGATCTACATTCCGTATAACGCGATGAATGTGCTGAAGGACAATCACTATCTGGATGGAATCTGGATGGATTCGCAGGGGCTGAATCACGACCGGCTGGATCAGACGATTCGGGACACGCTAGCTACGGCCCACGACTTCAAGAGTGACGACAAGCGGGCGCTTTTCGTATTCGATGCGCAGAAGCAGCTCTCGCAGTTTGGAATTATTTCGCTGGCGCTGAAAGTGCTGCTGGCATTTATCGGGGCGCTGACTTTGGGGATTGGGGGAGTGGGGTTGATGAACATGATGCTGGTGACGGTGACCCAGCGGACGCGGGAGATTGGAGTGGAGAAGGCGCTGGGAGCGCGGCGGCGGGACATCCTGTTTCAGTTTCTGGCGGAGGCGTTGGTGATTACGGCGGTGGGAGGGTTGCTGGGAATTCTGTTGTCGTATGTGGTGTCGGTGTCGGTGGGGCGGCTGACGTTTTACAGCGCGATGGCGAAACATGCGGAGGCGGGGGACATCCGGCTGATTTTGTCGCCGATGATTCTGGTGGTGGCTACGGGGATATTGGCTGTGGTGGGAGTGGTGAGCGGGATGGTTCCGGCGATGCGAGCGGCTAAGTTGGATCCGATTGAGGCGCTTAGATACGAGTAGAAACAGTGGTCAGTGGCCAGTGGTCAGTTCGCCAATTGTCCTCGTCGCAGGCCTTTGTAGTGGAACCAAGCAAAACCCTCAACCACAGAGGGCACAGAGGGACACAGGGTAACCCGCGGAATGGCTTCCGAAGACATTTTGAGTTTGGCTCCGCCTCGGGCTGATGCTCGGGTGGCTTATGGCGGAGATGGGAATCAGTTTTTGGATTTGCGCTTGCCTTCGGGGAAAGGGCCGCATTGGCTGGCGATTTGCATTCACGGAGGGTACTGGCGGGCTAAGTACGATCTGGGGTACATGGGACATCTGTGCGCGGCGTTGACGGGGAAGGGAATCGCGACCGCGAATCTGGAGTACCGGCGGGTGGGAAATGCGGGCGGAGGCTGGCCGGGGACGTTTGCGGATGTGCGGGCGGGTTGCCAATTTCTGTTACAGAATGCGCGGCAGTATGGGTTCGATGCGCGGCGCGTGGTGGTGATGGGACACTCGGCTGGAGCCCAGCTTGGGCTTTGTCTGGCGGCGCATGAGACTGCTGTGAAGGCAGCGATTTCGCTGGCGGGCGTGGTGGATTTGCAGCGGGCTTACGCGTTGCATTTGAGCAACGATGCGGTGGTGGAATTTCTGGGCGGAACGCCGGCGGAGGTTGCGGATCATTATCGGGAAGCCGATCCGATGAAGGTTGGGATTGGGGCGCGGCAGTGGCTGGTGCATGGCGCGGAGGATGATGTGGTGCCTCCGGCATTCAGTCGCGACTATGTTAGCGCGAAGCGGAAGATGAAAGAAGATGCACGCTTGGTGTCGATTGCTCGAGCGGGGCATTTTGAGGTGGTCGATCCGCGATCTGGAGTCTGGAAGGACGTGGAGAGAGTGGTGGTGGAGGCGGTGGGGTGAGAGCCGGCTCCGCGGCGGCGGTTTAAGTTTGATTCGATGGCATACGACTTACGCCGGCTGGGTTCTCGGGGGCGGCGGACCGACAATCTGCGTATCGTGCCGGCTCACAGTCTTGGCAACCTCTGCGCCGAACTGCGGATCCGAGGGCGAGAGACGCGCGACCAGATCGTGCAGCTCAGGGAAAAAGCGCTCGAAACCGCAGGGACTTCCTGATCCGAGGAACCGCACCGGCTGGGTGCCTGCATTAGCTTGCGCGTGGGGTGTCCTGTGGGGCACGACTGCCACGGTACCAGGCTCCAAGTCGTGCCACATGCCGTCGAGATAGACGGAGAGCACTCCATCCAGCACGAAAAACTGCTCGTCGGTGTGAGGATGGAAGTGCAGTCCGGTGGTGTAGCCTGGATCTTCGCGGAACTGCCCCAGCCACCAAGTTCCGCCGGAGCGCTCGGCGTCGATCAGGATACGTGCCTCCCCGCGGCCCATACTGTAGACGCGTGCCTCATCCGGTCTGACGATCATGTTTCTTCTCCTGCAGGTTTGCCGGGAGTCTAGCATAGCAAAGGGGCGAGGAGTCGAGCTGACTTCAGGCTTTGGCGCTGTCTGGCGTGCGTTTCGATTCCAGCAGGTCCCACAGATTGCCGTATAAGTCTTCGAAGACTGCGACCGTTCCGTACGGTTCGTCGCGTGGTTCCCTTTTGAATTTTATTCCCCGCTCGGTCATGCGGCGGTAGTCTCGCCAGAAGTCGTCGGTGTGCAGAAATAGAAAGACTCGTCCGCCGGTTTGGTCGCCGATGCGGCTGGCTTGCTCCGGCGTTGAAGCTTGGGCGAGGAGCAGGCTGGTGCCGCTAGAGTTTGGCGGACGGACAAGTATCCAACGCTTGCCTGGTTCCAGCGGTGTGTCCTCAATCACCTGGAAGCCAAGCGACTCGGTGAAGAATCTTAGGGCTTCATCGTAGTCTCGGACGACGAGGGCGATGTGACCTAGCGTCTGCTTCATGATCGGCCTGCTGAGGCTTAGTGTAAGTCCAGGAGCTAATGGCTCTCCCTTCCTCGAATCGCCTGCTCCGTCTCGACCGCTTGCTGGCGCACGTCATTGGAAATATCTGGCACGTCGCGCTCGTAGGGACGAATTACGGTAAGGTCGTCGGGCTGGCCGATGAGATAGAGGGCGCGCAGGGCTTCCCAGACCTGGTCGTTCGCGGGATCGACTACAGCCACTTCCGATCCGGCGGAAATACTCGCTCCGGTTCCGGCTACGGAGCGAAGGCGGCCGGGAATGGGAGAGCGGATTTCTGCGATCTGCTTGTTCGCAAATTCCAGTTTTGCTATTAGGCCGCCCTGGTGGATGGCGGTGCCCGGGCGGTCTGTGTCGATGATCCGGCCGGATTCGGGAGAGGTAATGTGTGCCGGCTGCAGCAGCGCCAGAATCTGCGGACGGCCTGTGGCGTCGCCGAAGCGCACCAGCGACAGCGCGGCGTTGCCGCGAACCATCTGCGAGGGGTCGGCGAGCATCTTCAGCAAAGTTTCGTGAAATGCCGCGCCGGAGGTGTCCTGGCCCATGACCCAGGCGTCAGTGTTGCGAACTTCTTCGACTGGATCGGCGGCGAGGCGCACCAAGTCTGGATACCATTGTTTCGCGGTTGCATCCTGGCGCGTGATGCGCTCGCCGACCTGGACTAACGCTTGCTGAATGTGGCGCGGCTTCTTTGTGTCGTGCAAGTATTCGTTTAATTGCTGGTCGGAGAGCTTGCGGCCGAACCAGGTGTTCCACCAGAACAAGAACGGCATCAGGCAGATGAGCCAGGCGGTGACGAAGAAGAGTAGCTTTTGGGTGCGGGACATGCCGGGCTTTCGGGGCTGGGCGTCATCGGCGGCTCGAGCTGGAATTGGATTGGAAGACATTGGTGTGGACAAGGGGATCGTCATTACTACTCTACGACATCGGCGTCGAGCACGCGGTCTTGCTCCAGATAATGGGGAACGGCGTACTGGGCTAGAAGCGGTGTCTGGAGCTTGATTTCGGCTCCGATCCATTCGCCCTTGCCGTGGGGCGCGTCGGGGGCGTGGTTGCAGCGTCCGCCGCTGCCGAACTGGGGGCCGAAGTCGGCGCTCTGGATCTGGTCGAACTGCTTAATCTCGCGCCAGGCTTCGTCGCCGATTGTGCCGGAGACATCAATCTTTAATTTCACGATCGACATAAAATCCAGAGGCCGCCTCAGGGGCTAAAGCCCAGTTCAAATGCCTACCTTAGACGCAGGCCTGAAGGCCTGCTCCAGCCGCTGGCAGTTCCTAACGCGGGCCCGCTTCCCCCTTCTTGCTCCTCGTGATTCTAGCTATGCGGGAACCATTGGTAGAGCATGAAGTATACGATCACGCCGGTTACGCTGACGTACATCCACAGCGGCCACGTCCAGCGTGCGATGGCTCGATGACGATCGTATTGGGCACGGAGGCCGCGGCTTAGCGTGATGATCACCATGGGTACTATCACGATGGCCAATGTCACATGGGGGATGAGGACGATCAGATAGATAACATGCCAAAAGTGGTCGCCGAGAAAACGGATGTCACCAACGTGATAGTGAAAATACAAGTAACACGCCAGAAAAAGCGCCGACGACACGACAGCGGCGATCATGCAGGCGCGATGTGCGGCCATGCGGCCGCGGGCGATCATGTAGCGGCCGGCAACGAGAAGAACCGCGCTGGCTCCGTTCAGACTTGCGATCAGGGCAGGGAAGTAAGCGTATTGTTCAGCGATCATATTTTGGCGATCAGGCGGCCGGCCTCGTGGTGCGGCGGTTGGCCATCAGGAATGCGAGTCCAAACATTACCAGAGAAAACAGAAGCAACGTTGCGATCGAGGAAGGTAGGGGGAATTTGGTATCCATCCCCGGATAGAGCAGGTCACGCAGCGCTTCGACTCCGTAGGTCAGGGGATTCAGGTACATCAGGACGCGAATCCATCCCGAGGCGCCGGACAGGGGAAACAGCGCGCCCGACAAGAGCCACAGCGGGATCAGAAACAGATTAATGATGCCGTGGAAGGCCGAGGTGGAATCCATGGGCCAGGCGATGGCGAAGCCCAGCGCGGTCAAGGCGAAGGAAACCAAGAACACGACCACGGCCACCGACAAGACCAGGAGCAGGTTGAGGTGCACGCCGGCGAAGGGCGCGAAGACGAGGAAGACCATCCCTTGAATTGCCGAGAGCGTGGTGCCGCCAAGAACCTTGCCCAGCACGATTGCCGAGCGGGGCACGGGGGCGACCATCACGGAGAGCAGAAAGCCCTCCTGGCGGTCCTCGATGAGCGACATCATGGCGAAGATCGAGGTGAACAGGACGATCAGGATCAGCGTGCCGGGATAGAAATAATCCATGTAGTGCTCCTGGCCTTGCCCGGTGCCGGAGCGGAAGGAGTTGCCGAATCCCGAGCCGAGGACGATCCAGAACACCAGCGGCGACGCGAGCACGCCGACGACCCGCGACTTCTGGCGGTAGAAGCGCACAATCTCGCGCCACCACAGGGTGAACGCGGGCAACAACACGCCCGCCGAGGCGGGCGCAATGGGTCTCGACATGACAGCGGTTTGAGTAGCCACAGAGTTTAACTCGCTTTCGCCGGAGGAGCTTTCGCAGCCGGAGCCGCGGCCTTTTTCTTGGGGAGCATGCCCGAGTCACGCATTTCCCAATACGCGTTCAGCATAAAGACTGCTGAGAGTGTGAGCAGGATCAAGGTCAGAAACAGGCCGTCGACGGTGGTGATCAGGCCGTTCGTCAGCGTCCACACGATTCCCAACAAAGGGAGGACGGCGAGCACGAGAGAAATCGCTAGCATCATAGAAAGCACGTTACCTCCTGTGATCTTTTGAACTGGACTCTGCTTCGTTTGTTTCACTCCAGAACTTGTGGCCGGTGCGGCGAATGAAAACGTCTTCGAGCGCCGGCTTGCTCACCGAGATCGCCTCGATCTCTCCGGGAAAGGCTTCGACTACTTCGGTGACGAAGCGGTGTGCGCCTTCGCGTTCCATGCGCACCTGGTTTTCGAGAACTGTGGTTTCCATGTGGAAGCGGGCGCGGATGCGCTCAGCCAGCACTATTGCATCATGGGCGGCATCGAGCAGGATTACCTCGCCGCCGATCTCGCTCTTCAGCTCAGCGGGCGTGCCGAGAGCGACCAGATTGCCCTCATTCATGATGGCGAGGCGGTCACAGCGCTCGGCCTCTTCCATGAGATGTGTGGTGACGAGCACGGAAACGCGCTCTTCGTCGCGGAGCGTCCGCAGGTATTGCCAGAGGTCGCGACGGGCGCCGGGATCAAGGCCGGTCGTGGGTTCGTCGAGCAGCAACACACCGGGATGATGCAGCAATCCCTTGGCTAGCTCGATGCGGCGCTGCATGCCGCCGGAGAAAGTTTCGACGAGTTCCGTAGCGCGATCAGCGAGGCCGACGCGAGAGAGGATCTCGCGAATCCGATTCTTCAGGGCGGCGCCGCGCAGACCGTAAAGATGTCCCTGATGCCAGAGATTTTCGTAGGCGGTGAGTTTCAGGTCGATGCTCTGGGCTTGAAAGACCACGCCGATTTGGCGGCGCAAGCGCGCTGGTTCCTGGGCGGCGTCGCAACCCAGGATGGTGGCGCGGCCGGCGGTGGGGAGCATCAGGGTGGAAAGAATGCGGAAGAGGGTGGTCTTGCCGCTGCCGTTGGGACCGAGCAAGCCGAACAATTCCGCCGGGTGCACATCGAACGAAACGCCGTTCAGGGCTGTGCGGTCGCCGTAGCGATGCACCAGGTTCTCCACGGAAATGACGGGAGTGACGGAAGAGTAAGTCTCTTCCGGAGCGGTGTCGGCAAATGCGGAAACTTTCGATACCAAGGGGCGTCCTGAGTTAATCCACTAACAGTTTACGACGAGATCGTGTTCGAGATCATCAGAATGAATATAAAGAGGCAAACAGAACGCCCGGCTAAGCGACGCTCATGCGGCTGAGACATTCTGCTGCGCCTGGGGTACGCGTTCTTGGACGGCGATTGGAACGTGACGCCAGGTTTGAATCGCCAGAACTACCGCAGTTGCGAGCAGCAGGGCGCCGACAGCCACGTGCGCCACCGTGGAGGCAACCATGGGCAGCTCCGGTTGGACTGCGCCCTGTCCCCAGGCAACGCGGGTCAAGAATGCGGTGAAGCCGAGGCAGAGCTGGGTGATCAGCAGCGACAGCATCACGATTGCGGGCCGGCGCACGGCATCAATATTCGAGTACACCGAGATCGCGCGAATCGCGGTCCAGGCCAGCACGAACGAGACGACCACCGCATTCAGCACGTGCGGCCACCAGCTCATGCCGTGATGTCGGAACATGCCGCCGAGGATCAACTGCACGTAGAGCACGAGGATTGAAAGCATCGTCAGTGCGAACAGGCTGGGGGGGCGGGAGTCGAACTCTACGCGCGGCTGCTCTTTTTCCGGCCGATCTTTTTCCGGCCGATCTTCGACCCACTTGCGTCCGGTGAAGAGCGCGATGGCGACCGCGATGCAGAAAAACGTTTGCGCTACCGTCGCGTGGGCTGTTGAGACCCACGGTGGCTGGAAGAATAAGACCGTAAGACCGCCCAGCGTCGCCTGGGCGATGACGGTGCAGAAGGCGCCTAAAGCCAGCCAGCGCAGCCAGCGGCGCTTTTCGACCAGCAGTGTCCAGATGGCGATGGCCAGGGTGAGCGACACGAGCGTGCCGGCCACCATGCGGTGACTCCACTCGTAACGGACGCCCCCGACGAAATGCGGCACCTTTACCAGGTATCCGAACGAAGTTGGCCAGTCGGGGACCGATAGGCCGGCGTCGTTGCTGGTGACCAGTGCGCCTGCCGTGATCACGACGAGGGTCGCACACGCGGTAAACACAGCGAAGACGTGATGGGCTCGGTTGTAAGTTGCCGGGATGACTTTCAGAGTGTTTCCCCTTGGGTGAGCAGGACGCCCTGCTTGCGAACGCGGCGGGCCGCGCTGTCAGCCCAGCCCGCTGCGCTAAACACGCCATTTTATCAGACTCTTGCTGACACGCCGCCCTGCTTTGGCGATGAAAAGGCGCGCGAGCGCTCGACTGGACAGCCGAGGGCGGCTGTCCCCACAAATCATCGCCACGCAAGTTCCTGGTTACTCGCCACCGGCCTTGAAGCTCTGGTCTACGGTCTTGGTGTCTTTCGGGCCGACCGTTACCTTCTGGTCCTGCTCGCCCAGTTTCTCGTGGACGAAAGCAATGGTGTAGTCGCCCGGGGGCAGTCCCTTGATTTCATATTTGCCGGACTTGTCGGTGACCGCAAAGAACGGGCTCTTCACCACGTTGACGTACATCTTCATCCAGGGGTGCTGGTTGCACTTCACGGGGAGCATGATTTCTTCGCGGGCGAAATTTTTCTCGAGCGGGGCGGACGACGGCGGCTGCGATTCGTTCCACTCGCGGTTATCTTTTGGAGTGGGATGGATGTTGTGCGTGGTCTGATCATCATTCTTGATTTCGACGGTCTGCCCGGCCATCACGCCGAGCACGTGAGGATGATATTTGCAGCCGCTCTGGTCGAGGACGACCGCGTCTTTGGGGACGTCGAAGGTGCGGCTGCCGAGTCCGTCCTTTACGTAGACGAAGACATTGGCGAGATCGCCGTTCGCTACCACAACGTTCTCCGCTTCGTTCATACCCTTGCAGGCGGGATCCTGGCTCATGTCGATCTTTCCGGCCTTCGGCGCCGCGCCATCAAACTTGACGGTGCCATTTACCGTGGCCACGGTTGCTGGATCAATGGGCGTTGCCGCCGGAGCCATTGCCGGTTGCCCGGCTGACATGGTGTTGCCCGGCTGTTCCTCTTTCTTGGTGCACGCTACTGTCAGCAGCAAAGCGCACAACGCCAGCATGCTGACCAATGTCATCCAATTCGTTTTCTTATTCATGATGTCGCCCTTTCTCTAGTAGTTGAAAAGTAAATGATCTGGGTTTCAGCGGCCATTTTACCGCGAACCGCCGCCCGCCGCTTGATGCGATTCCACGGCAGCCTGTTTGCGGTTGCTTTTCGGCTGCAGCGCGGCTTTGGCATGCGGCATGGAGGCTGCTACTCTCCGCTGCTCATCGGCCGTGAGCTGGAAGATGTAATCGGTCAGCAGCTTGCGATGATCTCCCGCGTAGCCCTGGAACGACGGCGGCGTCGGTCCGGCAAACACCCACTGATTATTCTGCTGCTTGAAAAGGCCCGACGGCATTGAGGTTCCGGGGCTGACGGCTTGCGGGTCGGTGATCCAGCGCTCGACCCAGTCGGGTTTCAGACGTTCCTTTGCCAGCAGGAAGTTGGGAGCGGTGGCGATTTTGTCGTGCGAGGGATCGCCGGTGGCGTGACACTTCAGGCAAGGAGCCGCAGTGCTTGAGAACAGGCTGCGCGCCATGTCTGTTTCCTTGGTGGTGAGGACCGGCACCTCCTCAGGGATGTAGGGCATGGGCTGCTGCGACAGGGCCTGGAAGAAACGCACCAGCTTCCGCAGTTCGTTGTCGGAGAAAGAGAACGTGGGCATGCGCACCTTCAAGTAAGGACGAACGCCGTTGCGGTTTGTATCCGTGGTGCTCAACGCCGGATTCGACAGGAACTTGCGCAGCCACTCGGGATCGACGCGCGCACCTTCGGTCAGGAGTTTCGGAGGCAATTGCTCTTGCACGTCCTGATACTGTTTCAATCCCATCAAAATAGTTTGCTGGCCGGGGATGAACTGGTGGCAGCCCATGCAGTTGTATTTCCTGACGATCCACCAGCCTTCCTGAATATCGTGGCGCGCGTCGCCCGGCTTGTATTGATAGCTGGCGGGGAGGGAAGTCTCCTCACTTCCCATCAGGAAAGTCGTGAGGTCGAGCACCTGTTCTTTGGTGAGGTGCAGGTTGGGCATGCGGAGCGCTTCGGTTTCACCCTTGACCATGCCCTGGTCATAAATGTTGGGCTCGGCAAGTTTGTGCTCGAAGAAGCCTTTGTGATCGTACCAAGGTTCTTCTGCTGGACCATCGGGCAGACGCGCGAGATCTTCTTTGTCTTTGATGGGCTCGGCGTCCTTGCCGCCGCGCTGGGCTATTTCGGTGAACAGGGCGAAGTCGAGACGTTCGATCGGCTTGCTGCCTTCGAAGGTGAGTTCGGTACCGATGCGGCCTTCGTCTTCGAAGCCCGCGATTTCGTGGCAGCCGGAGCAGCCGAAATGACGAACCCACTTCTTGCCTTCGGCTTTCAGGTTCGGGTCATCCATGAACGACGCGTCTGCATAAGAGGACGGCTCCTGCTTTTTCTGCGTCATCAGATAGGTCGCGATGTCTTCGGCATCTTCTGGAGCAAGGCGCAGGCTGGGCATTACCGTCATGTTCTGCACCTGCAGTTCGTGACCATCGTTGGGACAGCGGCTGTGCTCGAGATCAAATAGATAGGGAAGTTCCTTCCTGGCGTAGTCCTCGGGGCCGATGTCTTTCTTCTCGTATGGGCAATAAGGGCGGGTGCGCTGGCGCGCGTTGTGAATCCAGCGGACGAGATAATCGTAGTTTGCTTTTTCGCCGACTCGGGTCAGATTCGCTGCAAAGGTGCCGCCTTGCATCTGATCGCCTTCGCCAATCGAGTGGCATGCCATACATCCGCGCGTCTCGAACAATTCTTTTCCGTGCGCGGCGTTTCCCGCCTTGTGCTTGGGAAGCGGATCGGTGAATCCCGATTGCCAGATGTAGGCGGAAATCGCCTGGATCTGATGATCGTTCAGGCGGAAGTTCGGCATCTTGGTGGTGGGACGGAAATCCGAGGGCTTCTTCAGCCAAACTGGAATCCAGTTCTTGTTCAGCTTCAGACGAATATCTTTCAGGTTGGGCCCGACCTTCTTTTGGTCTTGCATCAGGCTGTGGGACTGGTAATCGAGCTGCTGCAGGCGGCCGTCCAGCTTGCTGTTTGCCACTCTCAGGTCAACTGCCTCCGTATTCAGCTTGTTTGCTTCTTCGTTCGACTCGGCTGCATCCGCCTGCTTCATCAAGTACGCGGTCTGCTTGAGATTGTCCTTCTTCTGGGTCTCGATCTGCTTAATTTGCTGGCCAACCGAGTTCAGATCTTCGGGCTCTTTGTCGTAACCCTCGTAGCGATGGCAGCCCATGCAACCGCGCTGGCGAAAGAGGTCTTTGCCGTTGTTGATGGTTTGCCACTGGACGTCGCCGCTGGCCAGCACCATGTCGGCGGCGTGGCAATTCTGGCAACCTGCTTGTGCGTTTTCCCTGGGGAAGAGCGGCCAGAGCCAGTGCTCGTAGTTTCCGTGCGCCTTCTCGACACTGGTGGTGGCGCGTCCGTTGCCCTGGTGGCAGGGCGAGCAGCCGAATTTTTCGGGATCGTGAATCTGCAATAACTCGGGCTGAGGATGGCTTGCGAACGCATCGGCGTATTCGTCCGGCTTCTTTTCGCCCTTCACCGCCATGGAGGCGGGAGTGATTTTCAGGGGCTCGCGGGCGTTCATGTGGCAGGATTCGCAACGGTCGACGATGTTGGCCTCGGCAACGTTGATCTGCACAATCGCCGGAACCCATTCCGTGGCTCGTCTTTTCAGACCTTCGATTTGCTGGGGCGTGAGGTCGACCATGTGATCGGAGATGTATTCATCCATCTTCGCCTTAGCCGCGGTCACGGGCTTCAGCACATCCCCGAGTTCCAGGCTTCGTTTGGTGCGCTCATCGCGGATCTCGTTGTATTTTTCTTCGAGTTGCGGAAAGGTGTACTTCTGTTTGCTTCCGTCGGGGAATTCGACTGTTGCCTGCTCTTTCTTGTATTCGTCAATATCCTTCCGCTTGCTCGCCTTTGCCGATTCGCTGGTGCTGGTTTCGAGTTCGTAGGTCAGAGCGTTCACGTAGGCGCGCCGGTCGGTGAATACACTCTGCACGGCGAGCAAGCGCGCGCTGGCATCGTCGAGATTCTTGCGTGCTTCTTCGGCCTGCAACTTCGAATCCTGATAAGTCTTTTCGTAGGCTTGCTTGAGGGCGACGAAATCCGAGTTTTTCTCGACGTCGGTTTCCGATGTGGACGACTTGGAGCGTGCCGTGTTCAGAAATGCGGGATAGCGGTCTTTCCAGTGCTCCTGGAAGGCCTTCCAGGGCCGCTGTGTCCACGCCTCGTCCCACAAGGCCCAGAACAACGTCGCCATCAGAATCACCATCGCCACCAGGTAATAAGCGGCGTAGGACTTAGTTGTGATTGGGTCCTGCTCGGGGTTGGGTTGTTCAGGCACCGCTTCCTCCGAAAGTGTTTGTCATTCCAAGAGCGCTTTTAATTCCGATAGAGTTTGTCAGTCCGAGCGAAGCGAGGAATGTGCTGTCCGCGCCCGCACACTTTTTCACGGTGCTCCTAAATATTGAACCAGGGCGTAATCCATACGTACTTGATGTGCCACAGCAAGCGCAGCCCCATCTTCAAGGGCAACGCCACCATGGTCAGCAAAAGGAACTGGGTAATGGAAAATTGCAGCAGGCTCATGCGCTTGAAGTCTTTCGCCATGAATCGCCGGAAAAGCGAATAGACGAGAAATCCTCCGAGCAGGTAATACCCTCCGACTACGATCGCGCCGAACAGCGCTTTCGCCATGTTCGAAGTGATCCCGAAAATATCGGGAAGGTCGCGGTTGACCTCATAAATGAGCCGGTTGTGATCCCAGGTTTGCCCCGGCCAGAACCACTGCCAGCCGGGACCGCGAATGAAGGTTCCGATGATGATCATCGCGACCCAGAGGATGATGAAGCCGAATAAAAAGGTGCCGATGGAAAATTTGCGCTGCTTCCAAGTGTAATAGCCGCTGCCCAGCGGGTTGGTATCAATGTAAGGAATGACCATGAGGCCGACGATGATCATTGTCGGCATGACGACACCGGCGATCCAGGGATCGAAATAGACGAGCATCTCCTGCAGTCCGAGGAAATACCACGGGGCCTTCGCCGGATTCATCGTTAAATTGGGATTCGCGGGCTCTTCGAGCGGGGCGTTGAGCGCGATCGACCAGACCATGAGAATGATGGTGACGATGATGGCGGCGAGAAATTCAATGCGAAGAAGGAACGGCCAGACGTGCACTTCTTTTTGCCAGCCCGGTTTGAAGGGCCAGGTCTTGCGGTGATGGGTCTTGGCCATTGCGGGGTCGGCTTCGAGCTGCGCGATTAACTGGTCGTTGGCGTGCGCCTGCTTCCACGCGAGGTAAATGTAGAAGCACAGTAGCGGGATCAAGCCCACGATCGGCACGTTGTCTGGAGCCGAGCAAATCTCCCAAAGTTGTCGCCAGTCCATAAGATTTTCCTGTAGAGACGTAGCTTGCTACGTCTTTCTCGCCGCCGGCAGAGACGTTGCAAGCAACGTCTCTACGACGGTTGCGTTACTCTCCCGCCGCCTTCGGTCCTCTGCGAGGTTTATCGGCTTCAGCTTCCAACATCACTGGGGCTGGACCGGAGATTCCGCCGTCTTTCCGCACGCGCCAGAAATGGACGATCATCAGGATCGACGCGACGATCGGAATTCCGATGCAGTGCCAGATGTAGGACCGCAGCAGGGCATTCGCATCGACGATTGATCCGCCGAGCAGGCCGAAGCGAACGTCGTTGTAGGGCGTCATGCCCAGCATTGAGCCGAATGGGCCTTCATGGCCTAGCAGCGGCGTGGCTCGCGCCATGTTCGTGCCTACGGTTACGGCCCAGAATCCGAGTTGATCGTCGGGCAGTAGATATCCGGTGAACGAGAGCAGCAATGTAAACACCAGCAGCAGCACGCCGATGTTCCAGTTAAATTCGCGCGGCTTCTTGTACGACCCGGTCAGAAACACGCGGAACATGTGCAGCCACACGCCGATCACCATCAGGTGAGCCGCCCAACGGTGCATGTTGCGGAGAATCTTTCCGAAGGGCACGTCGTGCTCGAGATAGAGCACGTCGCGGAATGCCTGCACTTTGCTGGGGTGGTAATAGAACATCAGCAGCACGCCGGTGTAAGTCAGGATGATGAAGAGAAAAAACGTGATCCCGCCCATACCCCAGGTGTAGCTGTAACGCACTGCATCGCGATTGATCTTGGCGGGATGCAAATGCAGGAACACGTTCGAAAGCACGCCCAGAGCCCGGTTGCGCGGAGTGTCGTCGTGTTTGTGGCGGAAGATCGAGGTGTAGACCTGAGTCTTGGTGGGGTCTTTCAGGCCCTCGATCTGCTCCTTCGCCTTGGCGGGGATGTCAACCTTCATCGCCTGAATGTCGTCTTTGACGCGATCGACCAGGCCCACTTTGCCGTTCTTGCCGTTCGGATTATTTTCGTCAGCCATGATTCCTCTAGATTACTTGCGAAAGCCGGCGTGACACCGGCGCTACACTCCGGTTAAGAATGCTCCTGGATCGTTGAATTTGCTGGGCTGTCCCTTGGGCCACTGATACAGGCGCGAGGTGTCGACGATGATCTGCCCATCCGGCGCGAGTTCTACGTGGGCGCGGTCCATGGGACGCGGGGCCGGGCCTTCGAAGTTGATGCCCTCGCTGTCGTAGCCGCTGCCGTGGCAGGGACACTTGAACTTGTTTTCGCTCGGCTTCCAGTCCGGAGTGCAACCGAGGTGGGTGCAGCGCGCGTAGATCACGAAGACGCGGTCGGGAGTGCGATCGACCCAGATGCGATATTTCTGCTGAAACTTGGTGTCGACACCGAGCGCGAACTCCGAGGGATAGCCAATCTTGAAGACTGTGTTGGGTTCGAAAAGAGTGCGAGGAAGAAAGAATCGAAAGAAAGCGAGGAACCATGCGGTCAGAAACGCGGTTACCGCGACCCACACCAGACGGCGCCGACGACGGTCGATCTCTGTGTTCGAGGGACCAGAGGAAGACAGTCCAGCCGCCGCTGCTGCTTTCGAGGTTCCGACCGCCGGCGTGCCGACATACTTCGTGGCATCCACCGCGCCCGTGGCTGCGGGCTTCGCTGGCTCTGGATTCGGTGTGGGCTGGCCGCCCTCCGGCTCCGGCATGAGTCTTCCTCCTTATTCTTTTCTACTCGTCGAACAGAACTTTCGAACAAACCTTCGTTCTCTGCCAGTCGGCCGCCACCAACGTTCTTACCGCTCCGTAAACTGGAACGAAGGAATCGACCGCCTCGCCCAGAGCCCCCATCACCAACTGCCCCAGCGCCGAAATAAACTTAGGAGAATCGTTCAGGCCCGCGCTCATCTCGAACTGCGCGATGCCGAGCCGCCGCGCTTCTTCTCGGGCCTCGTGATCGATTTCGCCCAGTGTCTCCACGTGATCGGAAACGAACGCTACCGGCACGACACAAACCTCCCGCACCTTCTCAGCGGCGAGGTCATGCAGCGTCCGGTGCAGGGAAGGCTGCAGCCACTTGCTGGCGCCCACCTTGCTCTGGTAGCAGAGCAGGTGACGATTGGGCCATCCGCCACGCTCCATCAGAAGGCGCACCGTGTCCTCAACGTGCAGCTGATAGGGATCACCCTTCGCGACGATCGACATGGGGATGCTGTGCGCGCTGAAAACAATCTCGGCGCGCCTGGGCACCGGGAATCGCGCCAGCGCCTCTTCAATTTTCTCGATCACTGCGTCTAAATACATCGGATGCTGGTAGAAGGGACCGACGTGGCGTACAGGAACATCGTCGCGAAACAAGCGCTGCCATTCGTTCAGGCTCGATCCCGTTGTGGTCGATGAATACTGGGGATAGAGGGGCAGCAGGACAACGTCGTCGCACTGCTCTGCCTGGAGTTGGGTTACGGCTTCGCGAGTAAAAGGATGCCAATAGCGCATCGCCACAAAACAGCGGGCATCCAGGCCGTGATTGGTCAGCTCGGTTTCGAGCGCCCGCGCCTGCTGATCGGTGAAGCGGCGGATGGGCGAGCCTCCGCCAATGGTTGCGTAGTGGTGCTGCACTTTACGGGCGCGCGTGGTCGAAATCAGTTTGGCCAGAGGTTTGCGCCCAATGCGGGCAAAAGGAAAGTCGATAATATCGGGGTCGCAGAAGAGGTTGTAAAGGAAAGGCTCGATCGCAGCCAGCGTGTCAGGACCGCCCAGCTGAAACAGAACTACCCCCACCCGGCGCGTTGTCTTCGCCATCCCCTCAGATTCCCCAGAACCGGCGAATTTACTCCCATCTAAGGCGAGAGTCAATGGCGAATGCAAAATCGATAGAGCGATAGTCGCGATAGTCGCACGCAAATTCCTTTTTGAAATCGCTTCAACTCACCGTGTGGTGATTCAGGTCGAGGGTGAAGTGGTCCAGCAGCGTGGGGGCGCCTTTGGTGGTAACGTTCACTCCGAGAAACTGGCCCGTCACCGCGCTGGCGGAAACCGAGATTCTCAGGAAACCGAAGTTGTTCTCGTTGATTGCATCCAATCTTAGTTTATTTCCCTTCGCATCCGAGCCCATGAAGGGAAGTTTGGGCAGGGCGCCGGCGCTGGTTCTCTTGAATCCCGAAAGATTGAAATAGCCCCCAGTGCCGGCCACGATGAAGGGAATCTGCGTGCTTCCCATAAAGCGGGTATAGCGTTCGTAGAGGTGGGCGTGCCCGGAGAGGACCAGGTCGGGCAGAATGCCGGCCTGCTGGCAGGCAGTGTCGATCTGGGTCAACATTGCCGGGCTCGGGGCGTGGTCCTGGCTGCCGGTAAACGGGGGATGGTGAACCGCGATGATCAGTGCGCGCCGGTTTCCGGCGGTTCTCTCTTGCGCTGCGGCTTTCAACTGCTGCTGCAGAAAAGTTAACTGCGCCGTCCCTACGACCCCGCCGGAAATCACTCCTTCGGTGGCGCCCTCACTGATGTTTGAGTACAGTCCGATAATCTTCACCAGAGGCGCATTGAGCGTGAAATAAACTCCCGGCTGGGTCATGGTAGTTCGGACAAATCCCTGAGCTTCCTGATTGTGGCCGGGGCTTTGGGTGCAGAAGTTCTCGTAAAAGCCATCTAGAGATTTTTCGGGCAGGCTGGGAGAAACCATCCCGTCGTGATTTCCCGGGATGGCGAAGATGGGAGCGTTGTAATCGCGGTAAGGATCGTAAAACTGATCGTAGTAATAACGCTCCTGGCCCAGGTAATAGACCACGTCGCCCAGGTGGTAAAAGAAAGCGGGCAGCCCGTTCTGGTAAGTTTTGCCTTGCAGATCGCTGGCCATGGCATCGGCCACCGCAAACTGCTTTGAAGGTTCCTTGACGCCGCCGCTGTCACCCACGGCGTGGAAGATGATCGACTTCGCCGCCTGAATCTGCTGTAGGTCGGCTGGGGTCAAAACCTGGGCAAGATCCAGCACTTCAGGTTGCCTCCAGGACTTGGGGATGGGCTGCAGGGCGGTCGATGCTGTCACATTGGAATCAGCGAAAACATCGGCCTGGCTGAAATTTCCATAGTCGTCGGGCGAGGGCTTGGGGTTGGCAAAAACAAACCCGCCCGCGGTTGTGCCGGCTTTTCCCGTTGGGGACTTCTTGGCTGGGTGGGTTTTTCCCGCGGGTTTCTTAGTGCTTTTCTTCGCAACCATACGTTCTTCTCCTTATAGTTCAGCGCTGATGCACCGGTGGGAAATCCCCTGTTGATCCAGGGTGACCACTACCGGGAATCGACGGAGCCCAACTTCAGAGTGAACCCAACTGCAGAATTGACCACGGGGTCGAGAGCGATGCTTGCGAGAAATGCTTTTGGAAGCGACCGGAATTGCCGCACATCTTTGCTACCGGTCGCTCGCTAGATGGCACAGCACTGTATCGCAATCCTGGAATGCAGGCAAGAAGAAATTTTGAAAGGAAGCGGTGCGGTCCGCAATTCAAGCCGCACCGCTCCGTATTGGAATCTGCCGCGGGGTTGAAGCAGGCGCCTACGGCAGTCTTAGCTCCCCGTGCTCCGGGACCACGATCTGATGCCGCTCCCCGGCAGCAAAATAGAGAACACGCAGAACTTTGCGGACCGACGGGTCTGGATCGCCGCCCATGCTGCGGTTATCCACGCCCACGTAGAGCTGGCCTTCATGTTGATAGCTGCGCAACTGCTCCGTCACGTTGACGAAGTGACCAGCGCCGCCGTAGTAGGCGCGCACGATGTGGAGTTTGATACTTCCGCCCTGATATCCGGCATCAGGATCGAGTTCGAGACTTACATGCGAATACTCCGGGAAGCGAAACTCTTCCACCGCGCCGTCCCAGTGCCGGATGCGGATGAACAGCTCTTTGACGTGATTTCGCGCCGGATCCACGCCCAGATTCTGGTCTTTGACGTCGAACTGCAGGATGCCGTCGTGCATGAACGACCGCACTTGCGGGGTTACGTCCACGCGGCGGTCGCGGGCACCGTACTCCGCTGCCACCAACGCCCCGCCCTGCGCTGCCGCCGAGCCTGCGAAAAGAAACATGCAGGCCACACCAAGGACCACACTTGCGACGAACCTTTGCTTCACAACGTCCCTTTTCTGCCTCACTGATCGGTGAGGCCCCAAGCACGAAAATGTCAGTATCTTAATGGATCGCGGCCGGAGTGGTTTTCGCCTTTTCCATTTCTTCGATCACTGCATCTGCGAATTGCGAAGTGCCCGCCTTGCCGCCGATATCTTTTGTGAGCTTCTCGGGGTGGCGGTACACCTTTTCCAGCGCATGGCGAATCTGCAGGGACGCGTCGAACTCGCCGAGATGGCGGAGCATCAGCAGTCCGGAGCGCAGCAGGGCGGTGGGATTTGCCAGATTCTTGCCCGCTATGTCGGGAGCTGAACCATGTACCGCTTCGAAAATTGCGCAGTGGTCACCCAGGTTGGCGCTGGGTACAAATCCCAGGCCGCCTACAAACGCGGCGCACAAGTCTGAAATGATGTCGCCGTACAGGTTTTCCATGACCAGCATGTCGTACTGATAGGGATTCATGACGAGCTGCATGCAGGTGTTGTCCACGATGTGCTCGCCGTAGGTGATCTCGGGATATTGTTTAGCTACGGTGCGACAGCAACGCAGGAATAAGCCGTCCGACAGCTTCATGATGTTGGCCTTGTGAATGGCATGAATCTTCTTGCGCTGATTCTTGCGGGCATACTCAAAGGCAAATTTCGCGATGCGGGTCGAGGCCTTCTCGGTGATGATCTTCAGGCTTTCGACCACTCCGGGCACCACTTCGTGCTCCAGTCCGGAATACAGGCTTTCGGTGTTCTCGCGCACGATGATGAGGTCGACATCGGGATAACGCGTGGGGATGTGAGGCAGATTCCGGATCGGCCGGAAGTTGGCATACAGCTCAAACTTCTGGCGGAGGGCGACGTTGATGCTGGGAAAGCCGCCGCCTACGGGGGTGGTGACCGGGCCCTTCAATCCCACGTGGGTGCGCTCGAGCGATTCGATTACCTCTTTCGGGATGTATTCGCCATGCTTTTCGAAGGCATCGGCGCCTACCTGGAACGACTCCCACTCAAACTTCACGCCGGTCGCTTCCAGAATGCGCACCGTGGCTTGAGTCACCTCGGGACCAATGCCATCGCCGGGAATAAGAGTTACTTTATGACTCATGACTGCATTCTCAGTGGCCAGTGGTCAGAGACCAGTGGCCAGTCAAGCATTCGTCTTCGTATTTACTGGCCACTGACCACTGATCACTGGCCACTTTTCTTTGCCTTAACTTCCCCTGCTTCTTTTGATTTCACCAAATCCGTCAGCTCGTTCATGAACTCTTTCACGTCTTTGAAATCCAGATAGACGGAGGCAAAGCGCACGTATGCCACTTTGTCGTAGCGGCGCAGGCGGTTCATGATGAGTTCGCCCAGTTCGCTGGTCTTGCGCTCGCGTTCCTGGGACTCGATGACGAACGACTCGGCCTCGTTCACAATCTGTTCCAGCTTGCTGATGGGCACCGGCCGCTTCTCGCAGGCTCGCAGCAGGCCGTTCAGAACTTTCTGGCGGTCGAACTTCTCCCGCCGCCCATCCTTCTTGACCACCATGTACGGGATTTCGTCGATGCGCTCGTAGGTGGTGAAGCGCTTGCTGCACTTCAGGCACTCGCGCCGGCGGCGGATCGATTCCGCCTCTTTGCTTTCCCGCGAGTCAACTACCTTGTCGTTGGCAAATCCGCAAAAAGGGCATTTCATGGCGCTGTTGTTGGTTCGAAAACGAATCTGTCGAGCTAAATCAGGTGTTTGGATTAATAAAGAAATTGTAACAGGCGAGTAAGGCCACGACTCGCAGCCCGTACCTACGTAACAGATAAGACTTGTGACTCACACCGGCGGCCGATCGATCTCCGCCTCCTCGGCCTGATGACTTTCCTTCGACAACTTCCGCAGTGACAATCGCTCGTGATGAGCCAAGGCCAGGCCTATGGGAACGACCGCCGCGAATGTAACCAGCCACAGCAGAATGCCACAACTTGTAGCCAACTCGGGAGGCACGGCAAACAAGCTTGAGAGTGTTCCAATAGTAGCAAGCTGTGACCCTCCGCCCACCGCGGGCAGTTGCAACATAGAGCCGATCATGCTCGACCCCATCAAGATAAGGATCTGCAGTTGCGGGATGTCCAAGGCGGGAACTCCATACGAGTGAGTGACTTCCTTGTAAGCCCTGGCAATTACGAACCACATCAAGAGGGATACGACCGTCGCCCCGAGGAAGGACACTGGACCGTGAATGGAGGCGAGTCCGTCGCCGAACTCGCGGACCCAGTGCGCGATCTTCTGGCCGAGATTGCCGGGCAGATGCCCGAACCGCTTCTCCGTCCAGATTGCAACGGCGGGACCGTTACGATTGATCAAGATCGCCGCTGTCACGGCCGCCGAAACGAATGCCACTAAGGTCAACACAGCGCGCGGGAGGTACCGGTACCAGTCTGGCTGGGGTGGTATCGAAGGCATGCCACCTTCCCGAAAAACCGCAAAAGCCATCAAGACTGTAAAGGCGCCAATATCGAAGATCCGCTCTATCGCCCACACTCCCAGTTGCGAAGAAAACGGCGTGTTTGTCCGCCGCGAGATCAGGTACGGACGAATGGGCTCCCCTGCACGCCCGAGGACGGCGAGCCCCGTGAAGCCAATCAGGGTGGGCGAGATCAAGTCCACGATCCTTACTTGCGGCCGCCCTGGCTTCAGAAGGATTTTCCAGCGTACCGCACGCAACACGTATGCAAAGTAGATCAGCGCGACGCCTCGCCCGACGTGCAGCCAGGCGACTTGACGCGTCTTACTCCAGAAGGTACCCCAGTCGAAACTGTTCCATTCGCGGTACTGGAGGTAGAACAGCACAGCGAGGATGAGGAATACCGCTGCGGTTATAAGAACGCGCTTTTTGTCCATGAAAGGGGGCAGCCTCGCGCCGCGACCTCGCAACGCGAAAGCGGAAACGGCACTCCAAAGGTAAATGAGTGGGAGTAGAGGGTCAAACGAAGGTGTCGTTTACTGGCTGGGTGCGGGGCTCGCCTTGGCTTGGGTCTGCGGGACGGACTTATGCGGTTTGGCGGCCGTCACGGGCGTTGCGGTTGCCTTGCTTCCCGACTTCTTCGGAGCCGCGGGCTGGCTCGCGGTTTTCGCGGCGAGTTTCTTTTTGTTGAAGTCGCGCACGATGCGGGCTACGTAGGCTTTGGTTTCGTAATAGGGAGGAACGCCGCCATACTGCTCGACTCGGTGCGGGCCTGCGTTGTAAGCGGCCAACGCCTTGATCAGATCAAAGTCATAGCGCTCCAGCAGTTCACGCAGGTAGCGCGTGCCTCCTTCCACATTGGCTTCGGGGTCAAAGGCATTCTGTACGCCGAGCTCTGACGCGGTCTGGGGCATCAACTGCATCAATCCTTGCGCACCCTTCGGCGAGACCGCGCGCACGTTGAAGCCGCTCTCGGCGCGAATCACGCTGGTTACGAAGTCTGGATCAAGGTGGTAGTTTCCACTCGCTGCTCTCACTACTTCGTTCAGATCGGGCGGAGGCTGGACGTTCGCTGACGGAGACTGCGACTGGGGGGGATTGTTCTTTGCCGGTTCGCGTCGCGATGATTCCGCCGGCAGAGCTTCAAAGTGGTCGATCTCCGCGGTTGGCACATCGACAAAACTTGAGTCGTCGCCGTCGACATACAGGCGAGTGATGGTACCGATGACCTGGCGGCGCTCGTGGCGGATGGAAAATCCATTGCGCAGGACGGCTGCGTCGGCGGCTGAGCAGGGAAGCGCTGCGGCTGCGAGCAGAGCAAGGACCGCTGCCCATGGCACGATCGGGATCATTTTCTTCCTGTCAGACATACCAGCCACGCCGAGCCCTCAGGGGCTAAAGCCCAGATCCTTTTGGCTCCTTGGCGGCACGGCTGAAGCCGTGCCCTTCCCGGACCATTCGCAAGAGCGAGGGCAATCCTAGCTACCGACTACATCCGCAACGGCTGCGGCTACACCGCAGCGATCATTGCTGAGGGTCACGCTCCAGCCGCGCCCGCGCAACTCTTCGCAGGCATTCCCCATGATAACCGGATGGCCGGCGAACTCAAGCATTTCCACATCGTTGTGGTTGTCACCGATGGCCATGACCTGCTCGCGCTTATAGCCCCGATGCGCAGCCCAGCGTTCGAGGGCGTGGCCTTTGGAACAGCCCGCATTCAGCACGTCGATCATCGATAAATCCCGGTTAGGATATTCGGTGCGGAGGACGGTGATGCGGTTGCCCATGCCGGTGCCTTCGAGTGCACGCAAGGCTGCGCTCATACGCTCCATGGAGCCGCAAAACATGGCCTGCACGGGATCGTTCACCAGGGCATTCTCGATGGGCACGACAAACTCGATGTAGGCCATATTCTTCTCGAGCCAGCGCCGGATGCTGGCGTTCAAGTCGTCCAGGTGCTCGAGCACGATTGCGCCTTTGGATTCCTTGTCAAAGGTAAGAACGGTATTGCCGCGGAAAGCTTGCATGGTCCCGCACAACTCGCGGCAGATGTCGCGCGGCATCAGGTCGCGATGAAAGGTCTCTCCGGCCAGCGAGCGGGTTACCGCACCGTTCGAGCTGATCAGCCACAGATCGAAGCCCAATTGCTTCGCGATGGGCAAGGCAAAGGTATGCCTGCGTCCGGTGACTAATACGACTTCGATGCCGGAATCATGGGCTTGGCGCAGGGCCGCAAGGTCATCGGCTGAAATCTGGAATTGGGGATTGAGCAGCGTGCCATCTATGTCGGAGGCCAGCAGGCGGATGGAACGCGTAAAGGGATTCACCACTCATAAGCTTACCATCCAAGTCCTCCCCAAAAGCGCCAGGTGTCCGGAATCCTCGAACCATTGATGACATGGACTAGGTTGGCTCTTGTGCAGAATAATAGTCATAAAGAGGCAACTCTTTGAGGGCGAGGAGGATTCCCAAACGTTGTGTAACCCCAGTGTCGCCATGTAAGGCTCGTAGCCGCTTAAGGAGGTTCCATGCCAAACCGTACGAAGGTGATGACCGTTCTCTTCATCGCGACGTTAGTTTTCCAAACCGTGGGATGCGGAACTTCAAGCTCGAACTCCAACCGTGTCCTGCAATCGATGGCGGTTACGCCTCGAACAGCCGATGCGCAGAGTAATCCAAACGGTCAGGTGCAATTCACAGCGACCGGCACTTTCAGCAAAGCCCCGTCCCCGTCGCCAGTGACGTTTGTCGCTCCATACTCGGGAAGTTGGCTGATTTCTGACCCCTCGGTCGCAACTCTCGTCGGGACCGGTACTGGAACTGCCACCTTTGAATGCGTAGCTGGCGCCTCCGGCGCCGTGACGATCACCGCCAACGCATCTACAAATGCCGCCACCGGAACCGGGGCTACCGGCACCATGGTTGCCGGCACTGCAAGCCTTACATGTCCCTGAGGGACGGCTAGCCACGCCCCTTCCCCGAGGCCGTGCCTTCGTATGCCTCATGCCGCCTTGGATCATGGTTCATTCATGATCGATGAGCGTTCACCTGCCAACACAGGCTTCTAAGACGTGTAGCTGGGCCATGTTATATTGCGCTGTCCATGGGATCGCTTCTCTTCTTCCTCGGCGGGTGGGGATTCATTCTGCAGGCAGTGGCAATCGTGCACTTTATCCGCCGCCGCCCGGACACGTATTGGATCTTCATCATCATTTTCCTGGGAGGGATCGGTGCGCTCATCTACATCGTAGCGGAGGTAATTCCCGACGCCGGGCTGCTGCGGGGGTCGTTTCAGGCTTTCCCGCGCCGCCGGCGGATTCACGAACTGGAGCGGGCGATCCTGGACAATCCTTCGGCGGGCAACTACGAAGAGCTTGGGTTGCTCTACCTCGATGACGGCGACTTTGCGCGGGCGCGGGCTTGCTACGACAAGGCTATATCGTCGCGAACTGATTCCGCTGATCCTTTCTACCGGCGCGGCATCGCGGAGATCGAACTTGGGGATTTCGCCGCGGCGGTTCCCGATCTCGAGCGCGCCGTTGCCTCCGATCCCAACTACGACTTTCAGCGAGCCAAAGGCTTGCTGGCCCATGCCTATGCGCAAACTGGACAAGCAGAAAAGGCTGAGCCCCTCTTTCAGCAGGCTACGAAAATTTCCACGAGTTCGGAGACTTACTGCAACTACGGTCTCTTCCTGCTGTCGGAGGGCCGTCTCGATGAGGCTCGCGATTGGGCTCAGAAAATCCTCGATAAAAGGCCAACCATGCCGGGATACCTGCGCCGGCGTGAGCGTCCGTGGTTTCGGAAGGCGTACGCGCTGTTGGCTCGGCTGCGGCTGCAGACCAAGTAGCAGATTCGGGAGTGTCGTTCCGCGCGGACTTCCCAGCTCTCCTTCTTTAGGGAAAAGGCTATTTACCTTCTTGTTACTGGGGGTATACCCCCTCCCCCCTGGTCTATTGGAATCATCATGTTGGCGACAATTTGCGAAGTAATCCTAGGGCTGCAATAACTTACGGGTAAAATCTTGATAGCGCGGGAGTTATCTGTGCGCCGATCAGGAATAAATCGCATGCGCGCAATGCCTCCGCTTCGATGATCGGATGAGGGGGCTGTGGATGACAAGGTTAGATGTCACATCGCCGGGCGTCCGATTAATAGCGGTCGTTGGTGTTGATGTTGAAGCCGAGGATGGCGTTGACTTCGACCGGCTCGGTGCCGCGCATGGCTGGGCGGAACTTCCAATTGGGCAGGGCGGCCATGATCTTGGCGGTCATGGCGGCCGGGCCGGGTTCGAGAACCTGGAGATTCTGCAGCTTGCCGGAAGTATCGAGTCTGCACTTGATGACGACGCGGGCGTGGGGAAGATTGGCGGGCAGGTCGGTAACGTAGCCTCGCGGGCCGGTGAGCGCCCCGGACGTCGTTCTGGCTGAGGCGTGCGCGCCGGGATTGACTTCGGCAAATTGCATCACCACCATGCCGATCGACGTATCCAGATAGACGGTGTAGTTGTCGCCCGGGAGCTTGCCGTAGAAATCGAAGGCTCCGCCGGAGCGCGAGGTGGCGACAATGGTGATGGCCGGTCCATCCTTCGGCATTGCCGGGGAGCGGTCAGGGGAATTGGGAGTGCTGCTGGCGTCCGATCCGAAGCTGGGGAGATTGACGACCGAAGTGCTGCCGCCGCGAACGTCCACGCCGGGCACGGCGGGAGAACCAGTGGGAGCAGTGCCCGCGCCTCCCGGGCCGGGCGTGGGAGAAATTCCGCCGTGAGCTTTGGGGTCTGAGCCGACGCCGGTTCCGGTCTTGCCCGCGCCAGAACCGACTGCGGTTAGACCGCTGCCGGGACCTTCGCCGTGACCGATGCTTGCGCCTCCGCCGGAACCGCCGAGGCCCGGCTTGTCTCCACCGGAGGGTGACATTGCCAGCGAGCCTTTGCCGCCGCCTGGCATTCCCACCTTGGAGCCGGGCTGGGACGAGATTACGATTCCAGAACCGTCACTGCTTCCGGCTTCGCCTTTCGGGGGAGCGAGAACCGAGCCGGAGTCGCCAGGACCACCGAGGCCGGCGCCCTTTCTGCCGGAGCCCGACAGGCTGTTGCCGGATCCGATTGAGGGAGGTGGGGGAACCACGTTGCTGGCCAGCAATGTGCCGTTGCCGGAGCCTCCGGAATATCCTGCCCCCGTTGGGGAGCCGTGGCTTGTACCAGGGTCCGCAACTGATGGAGGTGGAGGAATGACGTTTGATGCGCCGAGGGACGATCCCGGGGTTCTTCCAAGGGCCGAGTTGCCGGATCCACCGATCGACGGGGGAGGCGGAACGATTTTTGCGGCGAGCGAGTCGCCCGGCGCTCCGGCGGTCTTGCGAGCTGTTGCTGAGCCGACGGTGGGTGGAGGCGGAACGACGTTGGTAGTCAGTGAGCCACCCGGCCCACCGTTACGAGCGGTTCCTGATGCGCCTGCTTGGGAGACGTTTGGCGGAGGCGGCACGACATCCTGCGTGCCAAAAAGCTTACCGATGACGCTGCTCACGAACGATCCGTTGCTTGCCGGCGTGGGGGGCGGAGGGACGACGGCTCTTGAGGGGTCGGTGCTGCCGCTTTCCAGACGGCGCAGGTCGTGGGTGGAATCGGCCGAGGGCGGTGGTGCCACCACGGATGGAGCGGGCAGACTGAGCTTCGAGTTGCGTGCGGTCTCGCGTTCCGGCGCTGACACTGGCGGAGGCACGACGGCGACGTTGCTCATCTGCACTCGCGTGGGCGCAACTTCGGGGCTGAGGGTTGCGGGAGCGGGTGGAATCACGCTGGCGTTGAGCGCGGGAGTGGGACGCGCCTGGTCGCGCGAGATGCGCGTGGACGCCGGGCCGATCACAGTGGGATCGAGGGAAGGCGCGGCCTGGGTGCGTTCCCGGGAAACACGGGGAGCCGGGGCGATGATACTGGGGTCGAGCGCGGGCGCGATCAGGGTATGCTCAGAACGAACGCTGGGGGCGGGAGGCACGACCGCCGCGTTCAGAGCTGGCGCTGATCGAGACTTGTCTGAAGAAATATTCGGAGCCGGGGGAACGACAGAGTCGAGGGTGAGTCCGCGGGGATGATCGCGAGCGACATCGCGCGTCACACTGACCGGCGGAGCAATCACGTTGGCGGGAAGACTGGGAGCAACCAGAGAGGAGTGCAAGCCTTCCGCCGGAGGCGGGCCGGGGTTGTTCTTGAAGGCGAGCAGATTGGCCACCGCGCCCGCGGAGGAAGGAAGTTTAAGGTCGGGAGCGTCGACTACTTTGGGAGCGAGCGAGCCGCCGCGCGCCACATGAATGGTTTGGGTTCGGTGATGGGCTTCGTGACCACCGGCGCGGCCAGTGGCTCCGGCCTGGGCGCCGCCAAGATCTTCAGTGCGAGGCAGTTCGTCGCCGGAGTAATAGATCACCTCATAGGGACGCACCTTGGGTGCGGCGTAGGGACGGAGCTGGGCAATCCGCGGCGGAATTATGATGATGGCGAAGAGAAACAACAATTGCAGCAACCACCAGGCCAGCATGCCTGGGTAGGGGAAAATGCCGTGAGGAGCTTCGCCGGCCAGGCGCGCGCCGGAGCGGGCAAAGGCGGGACGGATGGAGGTGACGAACTCCTGCCATCGCGGGGACCACTCGACCAGGAGCTTGGGTGCGTCGTGAAGATCACGAAGCTCGATGGCGTCTTCGAGTTGGAGGGTATCGGTCACTGAGGGTCCTAATTAGGCTGGTCTGCTTTAGACTGGTCCGCGGCTGGTCGGGCGGTCGTGGCCGAACCTGCTAGACGTCCTCCTTTATCTTGATCTCAATTCTATCGCCCAGAGCAGTTCCTGTTGAGGTTACTGTGTTTTGGGGCAGCTCCAAAACCGAGGCTGCCTGCAAGCGGACGGGCGCGATGCGCCAGGGCCGCAGGGCGCGCTCGATGTGCACTACCGTTCCGGCGGGGTCGAGGTATACCACGTCGATGGGGAATTGCATAGCTAGAGTATGAACGCCCCGGCAGGGCCGAATCCAGAGGCCGGAGCCGTTACGAAAGTCACCCTCGGAGGCTCCGAGCAGGCCAACCAAGCGGGACCAGTGGGTCTGGGCCACGGCGAGGTTGGTGGCGAGGTAGAGCTGGCGGGTTTGGTTGAAAGCCTGGCCGTGCGGGACTAATCCCGGCATTGCGACTCCTGAATTCTCTTGTTGGATGCGCCCTCAGATGCTTCTCACCGCGCGCTATTTTGAAACGAGCGAGTGATAAGCCTGAATGAGTGCCGGTCCAACTGTGACGAAGAGGAACGGTACCAGAATGAATATAACGAGGGGAGGAACCATTTTAATGGTGGTTTTGGCGGCCTGTTCTTCGGCCCGCTGCCGGCGCGCCGTGCGCAAAGAGTCGGAGTGAACCCGTAAAGCTTGAGCCACGCTGGTGCCGAAGCGGTCGGTCTGGATGAGCGTGCCCACGAGAGAGCGAATGTCATCGACGCCGGTGCGGTCGACGAGATTGCGGAGGGCCTCGGCACGGGGCTTGCCGGCGCGCATCTCGAGATTGACCAGGTGAAATTCGTCGCTGAGGTCGGGATGGGCGTGATGCAAGTCCTTGCCGACGCGCATTAAGGCTTGGTCCAGCGCCAATCCGGCTTCGACGCAAATTACGGTGAGGTCAAGAGCGTCGGGCAGGGCGATGCGGATGCGCTGCTGGCGGTCTTTGATCATGCGCTTCAGGAAAAAGCGGGGAAGAAAGAAACCGAGCGCGGGCACGCAGACCAGCAGGCTAAGACTGGTGAAGCCGGAGAAAAGCACGACACCGCCCAGGCCCAGAAACGCCAGCAGCAGGCGGGCGCCGAGGTAGTAGCTGGCGTGACGCGATTCGCGAAGTCCGGCCTGGATCAGCCAGCCGCGGGTGCGGGAGACGTCGGAGGGAGACAGCGGAATGGCCCTGCTGATGGGATCGAGCGCCTGCTCCAGACGCTCTTTCATCTTCATCGCAGGCTTCTGGGTAGCCTGCAACCCCTGGCCCCCGAGAGCGCGCAGGCGGGCCCCCAGCACGGAACTGGGCGTCACCACGGCCGCGCCGAAGGCGAACACCACCAGCACGACGGTGACAAATACGAGGATAGCGAGAATCATCGACGGCATTCTTAGAACTCGTCCTAACTAAACCGCGTCTTACCTAAACCTCGTTTTTGTTAAACCTGGATCTTAATAATCTTCCGGATCACGAAATAGCCAATGGTCTGCAAAGCGATACTCACCACCAGCAGGGTATGGCCGATGGGATCATAAAAAAGCGGGTGAACAAATTCCGGACTGAACACGGCAAGAATCGTCACCACGGCCGGAGGCATAGCCATGAGCAAGGCCATGGTGAGGCGGCCCTGAGCGGTGTGAACCCGGACCTGGCGCTGAATCTTGAAGCGCTCGCGGATGACGTAAGACAAATTGTCGAGGATTTCGGCGAGGTTGCCGCCGGTTTCGCGTTGCAGCATGACCGCGGTGACGAAGAACTTCACGTCCACCAGGGGAACGCGCTCGGTAAGGTTCATGAGGGCGTCGCGTACGGGCATGCCGAACTTCTGTTCTTCGTAGAGTTTGCGGAACTCGCTGGCCAGGGGTTCGGTGGTTTCGTTGGAAATCATTTCCAGAGCGGTGGTGAATGCGTGCCCGGCGCGGACGGCGCGGGCCACCGTGTCGATCGCCTCGGGGAAAAGTTCCTCGATTTTTTCGAAACGCTTCTGGCGGCGGTAGGACACCGACGCGTAAGGGAGGAATGCGCCGATGATCAGCGCGGCCCAGGCGATGGCGGGATTCCTGCTCCAGACCAGAGCAGCGAATCCAGCCCCAACGCCGCAGAGCAGGCAGAGCACGAGAAAGTTGCCGGCGCGAAATTTCATGCCCGCCTGCAGCAAGGCTTCCTGCATAGCGGAAACGCGTGCGGAACGGCGCAGGAGACTGTCGAGGGCGGGGATCTCGCTGAGTTGCTCGTCGCGCAACAGTGCCAGTTCCTCATCCGGCTCGCGTTCCGGCGCTTTCTGCACGGTCGCCAGACGATCTTTGATGAGCCGGGCCTGGGCGCGGCGCTGGTCGACCAGCGACAGAGCCGCGAAGGCGGCGAGGGCGACGACGACGAACACCAGAAAAGTAATCAGCAAGGTGGACATAAACTAATTGGGTCTCTAATTCCAAACTCTCTGCAACAGCGTCCTTCTTAAATTTCAGTCTTCGATTCAAACAGCGAGGGGCGCAGCTTTGTGCCCGCATTGGCCAGCCGTTCGGCAAACTGGGGGCGGACTCCGGTGGCGCGGAACACTCCGCGCACCTTGCCATTCTCGTCAATGCCGCGGCGGTCGAATACGAAAATGTCCTGCATGGTGATGGATTCGGCATCCATGCCGGTGACTTCGGAAACCGAGATGACCTTGCGGGTACCGTCCGACAGGCGGGCGACCTGAACCACGGCGTGAATGGCGGAGGCAATCTGATGGCGCACGGCGCGCTCCGGGATGTTGAGATTCGCCATCGAGACCATGTTCTCGACGCGGGCCAGGGCGTCGCGCACCGAGTTGGCGTGGACGGTGGTGAGGGAGCCCTCGTGGCCGGTGTTCATGGCCTGCAACATGTCGAAGGCTTCTTCGCCGCGGACCTCGCCGACGACGATGCGGTCAGGCCGCATACGCAGGCTGTTGATAACCAGCTGGCGCTGGCGGACCGCGCCCTTGCCTTCGATATTGGGGGCGCGGGTCTCGAGGCGCACCACATGTTCCTGCTTGAGCTGCAGTTCGGCGGCGTCTTCGATAGTGACGATGCGCTCGACGTTAGGGATGTAGCCGGAAAGCACGTTGAGCAATGTAGTTTTGCCGGCGCCGGTGCCGCCCGAGATCAGCAGGTTCAATCGCCCCTTCACCATGGTCGAGAGCAGTTCGAGCATGGGCTCGGTGAGGGTGTGGTTCTCGAGCATGTTGCGGGCTGTGACCGGGTCGCGCCCGAAACGGCGGATGGAGAGACAAGCGCCGTCCAGCGCGAGGGGAGGAATGATCGCGTTCACACGGGAACCGTCCGCCAGGCGGGCGTCCACCATGGGAGAAGATTCATCGACGCGGCGGCCCACGCGGGAAACGATGCGCTCGATGATCTGCATGAGGTGCTGGTTGTCTTTGAAAGACAAGTCGGGCATCAACTCCAGCTTGCCGGCCCGCTCGATGTAGATCTTGTCGAAACGGTTGACCAGGATGTCGGAGATGGTGTGGTCTTTGAGCAGAGGTTCAAGAGGACCGAGGCCGAAGATTTCGTCGAGAATCTCGCGCGACAGCCGCTCGCGCTCGGCGAAGCTGAGGGGAACGACCTCGCTGTTGACCGAGTTGCGGATGAGCGCGAGAACTTCCTCGCGTGCCGTGTCGCCGGTATTGCGGCCCAATTTTTCCAGGTCAAGGCGGTCGAGGATCTTGCGGTGCAGGTCGGCCTTTACCTGCTGGTACTCGCCGTGCTCGAAGGTCTGCTGATTGGCCATAACGTCTTATATCGGCTTAAACCTAAACCGTCTTAACCCTGTACTGTTCTTAACGCCTATACCGTCTTAAACAAGGACCAGGCAGCGCGTTTCACATCGACGTCGTTGCGAGTCAGTTCCTGTGCCAGCCCGGAAAAGCAACGGGCAATCTCGGTGTGGCTTTGCTCCATCACCGGAGTGCCGCGGTCAATGGCGGAGGAGATGGCGAAGTATTGATTGGGAACGCGCCACAACAATTTTACTCCGGCAGCGTTTTCCGCGTCGGCCTCGCTGAAGCCGGGCACTTTGCGGAATCGATTGAGGACCAGCCGCAAGCGTTCGCGGTTGCCCGTTTCTCCCAAGTACTGCTGCACACGAGCCGCGCTCCACAGCGAGGCCACGTCGGTGCAGGCCACCAGCAGGACGCATTCTGACAAATTGGCGACCAGTCGGCTGGCGGCGTCGAGGCGGGAAGAGTTGTCCACGACGACGTAGCGGTAGTGCGTGACCAGCATGTCGAAGAGCCGGACAAACTCCGCGGTTGAGGGTTCGATGGCGGCGGGGGCATTGGTTCCCGCCAGCAACTGCAGACCGCCGCTGTGCCGGGTCATGAAACTTTCCAGCAGGGAACTATCCATGCGGTGCAGATTGCGAGTGGCGTCGGCCAGGGTGAACAGGGGTTTGAGATTTAGATGTAACGAGCTGTGTCCGAGGGGTGCGAGGTCGATCAGAGCCGTGTGGCCGTGGGCTGCTTGCAGAGCGAGTGCGAGGTTCACGGCCACAGTTGTGGCGCCACTGCCGCCTTTGGCGTTGACCACCGAGAAGACCTTGCCGCGCGGACCTTCCTTGTGAACCTTGCGCTGGGCCGTAGTCAGTCGAACGAAAGCTTCCAGAAGATCGGTGGTCGTGGTGGGGCGCTCGATGAACTCGCGAGCGCCGGCGCGCATGGCGCTCACAATGACTTGCGGCTGATTGAGACTGCCGATGGCGAACACGGCGGAGTCGGGCAGTTCCTGGCGCAGAAGTTCGACGGCACGCATCGCCGTGGCCGGATTGTCGGCAGGAATGTCGACCAGGACAACGTCGGGGTTGGCGGCTTGCACGCGCCTGGTGACCGGATCGGAAGCAGCGAGCGGAAAACTGGCGCAGGTATGAACCGTGCGGGCTACGCTGGTGCCATCCACCAACACCTGCAGCACGGTGCGCTGCTCATTGTCCGTGGCCACGATGACGACTGAAAGCTCGGGCATAACTTACGCCTTTTCCACTCCCCTAAAACCAGTTGCCAGTGTCCAGCGGCCAGTTGCCAGCGAGAACATCGCGTTCATAGCGGTTACTTTCCCGACGGCTTCTTTGCATCGAACTTGTCGTTGTTGATGAAAGGCTGGGGATTCCTGGGAGTGGGCGGTGGTTCGCTATTGGGCGAAATCCGGTGTACGGTGCAGAGCACCATGAGTTCTGAATTGCTCTTCTGGATACTCTTGCTCTTGAAAAAATTACCCAGGATTGGAATGTCGCCCAAGCCTGGAACCTTATTCCAAATGTCGGTGACGCGATTGTCAATCAGACCGGCGATCACGAAGCTTTGTCCATCGCGCAACTCGAATTCGGTCTCTGCCTTGCGCGTGCTTAAGGCCGGTATGGTGAAACCGGAAATGGTCAGTGCATCGGCGAAATCGAGGGTGCTGACCTCTGGGGCGACGGTGAGGTGAATATTGCCATTGGGCATGATGACTGGGGTGAACTCGAGCCGGACGCCAAACTCCTTGAAGGATATGGTGACGGCGGTGAATCCCTGTCCGGGTTGCACGATGGGGAAGGGGAATTGGCCACCGGCGAGGAAGCTGGCCTTCTTGCCGTTGACGGCGATGAGATTGGGCTCGGCCAGGATCTGAAGAAGGTTCTTGCTCTCGAGCTCTTCGATCACCGTGCCCAAGTGAACATTGGGCTGAAACAGAAACAGATTGAGAACGTTGCTGATGGTCTGCGTGGCCTCAAACGGAGGACTTTGTCCCTGGGTCTGGGTGATCGATGGCGCCGTGAAGCCGCCGTATTGGCCGGTGGTTGTGGTTCCGAACAGATTACCGGCGCCGGTGGAGAAAATGTTGGCGCCCATCTGGGTAAGAGCGGAGCGATCTACCTCGGCGAACTTCACTTCGAGCAGGACTTCCTGAGCGCCCACGGGACCGAAGGTAAGGACGTTAACCACGTTCTTCGAATAAGCGGAAGCCAATTCTCCGGCGCGCTTGGCGACATCCTCGGTGGTAACGTGGCCGGAGAGAACGATGGCGGCGCGCGAAGGGGTGACGGAAATCTGTTCCTCGGGGAAGACGCGATGTTCTTCCTCGGCGCAGGCGCTGACATCGACGTCCACGCGGAGATCAAAACTACGCGAGCGTTCCAGTTCGTCCCAGATGAGCAAGGAGACTTCGCCGGGAGCTCGTCCGTGAACGAGGATCTGGGTGGGAGTGATTACGGTGGCATAAGCGACCGTGGGGTCGGTGACCGAGATGCGCTTGAGCCGCTCGGTGGTGTTGATGAGCAGAGACTTGTCGACCATGACGCGCAGTGGAGCCGAACCTGCGGGCTGGGCCGACTGCGGCGGAAGCGTGGTCTGGGTGGTGGCCGGCGGAGTTGGTTCCTGGGGCGCCTGAGTCGCGGGCTCCTGGGGCCGTGCCTCGGCCACCCCGAAAACCGGGAGCAGGAACGACATTGCGACAGCTACGAAAAGTGTCGTGCAAACCTTCATCGTGTGATTCCTCTCCACATGAGGAAACCTGCTACGCAGCGTCTCCAACGCGCAGGACGAACTTCTCTCCGACTACTTGGGCTCTTCACCATTCTGTTCCGGGAACTTGACGATGTCCGGCTTCTTGTCACCTTGATAAACCTCGACGCTGAGGACCGAAGGAGAGGTAGGCGGTGTCTCAGTTTTCGGCTGCTTTACGGGACGAATCGTTACCCGCGGTCGAGCCGCGACCGGCGTGCCGCCCATGTACAGACCCTTGGCATTCGCTGCCTCCACGGGGTTCTGATGGGTGTCGAGCGGGTTACGCAAAGAGAGTTGAATCTTGCCTTCGGAACTGGCCAGGGTCAGGCGTTCGGCGTCCTCGGGAGAAGCCAGCAGCGTGATCACGGGAGTGGTCTGAGCTTCCCCGGCGGCATTTCGTTCCAGGCGTTGGCCGGATGCAATGACGGCAACATTTTGCAAGACTGTGGTGGTTTGGGATTCCGAACTGCCGTTGGGAGTTCCGGTAAGGAGCACATCGACCCGGGTTCCCGGACCGACGAAACCAGCGACGGCGATCACCTCATTCACCCGTACCGAGACGGCGCGCATCCCCGGCGGAATCAGTGAGGGCAAACCCGATCCGGCATTTTCCGGAGCCAGCTTGCTGGGCAGAATGAACTCGCCCTTGGAGATAGGAATGATCACGCCACGGCCCATCACCTGAGACCTCTTGGTGTAAGCTCCGGCCGGCAGTCCAGAGGCCGGGAACCTGGCGATGCGGACGTCGCGCTCTTCGACCCGGGATCCCACCTGGATGTCGTCGGCGGCCACGATGACGTCTGCACCAGCTTCGATGGTCGCCGGTCTGCCTTGCAGGTTTTTGTAGACGAAGAGGCTGACAAAGGCTCCTAAAGCCAAGGCCACAACCCCGATCATCAACAAACGAGTCCGGTTCATAGTGCTTTGTCAGGACAAGCAGAGGCGATTATCCACGCTACATCTGTGGAAGGTTGCCTCTTTGCGCTGCGCCCGTCGCGGATCCCTTACTGAATCGAACTGGCGACGTTGGAAAAAACGTTGTTCGCGTTCGAGCCGATCAGCCGAATGGTGCCTACGACGATCACAAGGATCACGGCCAGCATCACGGCGTATTCTGCAATATCCTGTCCTTCTTCGTCGCGCCACAATCTCCAAAAACGATCCATAGTTTCCGGCCTCCTAAGAAACATCTAGGTTCTGAAACCACCGTTCAAAGCAGATAAGAAGAGCGGCCTCGGGGAGTGCGTCCCGTCAGCTCGCACTGCTCTGCAGGGAGATTTAATCTCCCTCATAATAACCTGCAAAATGCTTTGCGCGGTGTACTTTCTTGCATACCGATGGTAACTGCTTTGCGGCCTTTGCTTCGGACTCTAACCGACTGCGATTTTACGGATTTGGTTTTGCTATGGACCGCTCGCCGCGGGCTCTGTCCGGATTGGATTAGGAAGCGCAGTGAAGATGACGGCCTGAGAGTCTTCGTAGGAGACGGTCCAAGCCGGGGAACTCCGCAGACCGGTCGCGAGTGGAGAACTGGGGGGGACAAGCACCGTGTCGATGCTCCACCTCTGCAGGGGTTGCTGCCAGGCGGCTTTGAATTGATAGGTTTCGGCGAACTGGTCAAACAGTTGTTGCCCGTAAAGATCGGCCCGGCCGTCGATGAAGACGGGCGTGGAAGGGTAAAGCTTCCAGATTAGATAGCCACCCCAGTCATAGTGGTTGAAGATTCGGCCCGAAGGGGGATGCAGCTGAAGAAATGCGACTGCGTGGGCGGGGAAGCACTCGATCTCGACCTGCGGCTGGCGCTGGATGACCTGGGCGATGTGGAGTCCGGCAAAGTCCGCCATTGCCAGCAGGATCAGGCCGTTGAACAAGGTGCGAGCCAGAGGTTCCGGACGCCGGTCGTCGCTTCGTGGCCAATTCCCGAGGCGCGTCGCGACCAGCGGGATTGCGATCAAGACGAACAGCGGGATCAGGCGGATTGAAACGAGGGCGGCATACAGACTGACGAGCAACAGAAGCAGGTCGCGCAGCCGAAGCTCGAGACGGGACCAACCGAGAGCCGCAAACGTAGCCAGTACCACGAGCAGGAAAGGCCAATACTCGGGATGGTGGAAGTTGGGCGAGGCCCATTCGGCGATGTATTTTTGCATCGCGGGGGAGCGGAGGGTTTCGATGGGATAGGAGAACATCCGCAGGCCGTTGGGATTCAGCGGCACGATCAGAACATCGAGTAAGAGGATCAGCGCCGCAATCCGCAGATGGGGCGGGCTCTGGGGGGAGCGATCCAGTGCGCGTTCGATCCATTCTCCGGCGAGGTACGAGGCTGAAAGAGCCAAGCCTACAGCGAAGCCGGCGTGCAGATTCACCCAGAGAAGAGTGAGCGGGACAGTCCACCAAAGGAGCTTGGGATTGCGTTCGGAGCGTTCGAGAATTAGCAGCCACAAGCTGGTTAGCAAAAGAGAAAGAACCTGCGGGCGCACTCCCCATACGGGTACAGTGGCCCAGGCTGCGGCAAGCGTAGCCACGCCGGCAACGTAGGTTGCAGGACCGCAGCGCAGGTACAGCAGGAAGAACACCGCAGTCAGCACTGCAGCAAAGATGAGAATCAACCCTCCCCATCCTGCGGTGCGCTGCAGGTTGTACAGGAGGAGCTCGCTAAGCCACTCATGCGCGACCCAGGGCTGTCCGGCGCGAGTGTAGGAAAAGGGATCGGTGTGAGGAACGCTTCTGTGCTCGGCGATGTACTGGCCGGTCTTGAGATGCCACCAGACGTCCGGGTCGGTGACATTGCGCGCGGCCATGGCGAAGAGTCCGACGAACAGCGCCGCCACGAAGACGTTTCTTGTCCGCAGAAGTTTCTTCACGGTGGCATGGATCATACCGCGCTTGGGGCGAAGATATAATCCCGAACATTGCAATTCTCAAGGCAAGTGCTGGGCTGCGCCGCGGCGCAGAGACTTAGAGATGATAAACACCAAGGAATAAGTGAGCCGAGACAGACTCAAGACGTGGATCGCGGTACTGATCGTCGGCATGCTGTGCATTCACGGCGTGCTCTTCTGGAAGGCGCGAGTCCTAGTTCGGCAGGGCTACCCGGACTTCACGATTTTCTATACTGCGGGAAAGATGCTGCGTCAGGGGATGGGACATCAACTCTACGACGCGCAGGTCCAATTTGAAGTCCAGAAAAAATTCGTGGGTCAGATCCCCTCGCGCCACGGTCCGTTGCCTTACAACCATCCACCGTTTGAAGCGCTGATCTTCCTGCCGCTGACTTTGTTGCCTTATCGCCAGGCGTTTATAGCTTGGGATCTGCTGAATCTGGCTGCGCTTTTCGGCGTGGCCCTGCTTCTGCGCCGGTCAGGCCGCATGCTTAGCGGGATTGCGCCATGGGAGTTTGTGATTGCATCCCTTGCCTTTTTTCCGGTTTTTGCGAGCTTCCTGCAGGGTCAGGATTCTGTCTTGTTGCTGTTGCTTTGCGCGCTGGGGTTCAGGGCGCTACGCAGAGACGCGGATTCTCTAGCCGGCTGCTGGTTTGCGCTGGGCACATTCAAATTTCAGTTGATGATTCCGCTGTTGCTGCTCATGGTTATCTGGAACCGACGACGTGTCGCTGCTTCGTTTGCCGCGGTTTCAATCCTGCTTGTGCTGGTTTCAGCAGGATTAGTGGGATGGCAAAGCCTGCTTCGTTATCCTGGGTATGTGCTGCAGGTGGCGAAGTCCCCGACCTTGGGGGGAGTTCCTGAGGAGCTGATGCCGAACCTGCGTGGAGTGCTGCTGGGTTGGCCTTTTTCTAATTCGGGGACGGCCGGTACTTTAGTCGCTCTGTTCGCTTCTGTCCTGGTCTTGGTTTTCGCGGCTGCGAGAGGACGGAAAGCATTTCAGGGAAATCTCAATCTTCAATTTTCACTGGCAATCGTGGTAGCGGAATTGACAGGTTGGCACACCAATGTGCATGACCTCAGCCTGCTGGTTCTTCCGCTTGCCTTCATTGCCGACTATTGTGTGGACGTGCCGGCGCGAGATCCGGACAGGAAATTGGCTCTGATGCTTCCTGTCTTGCCCGTCTTGATTAGCCCGTTATGGATCGTGGTTTGGTTCGGATTCGACAAAACTAATTTAATGGCGATTCCGCTGTTGTGGTGGGGGTGGGAGATTGGCAGGGAGATTTCGCGCGCCTACGGATCGTTGCCGGGGCCAACAACGCAACCATCGGTGCCCTAGGCTGTAGACGGGTCGTCCGGCTGTTTCTTCCTCAACAGCACGACCACGAGCATAGGCAGGTAAAAGGCTAAGAGAGCGCAGCGTCCGACCTGTGTGATGCTATGGGGAAAGTAATACCAGCGCCAGACGCCGGCGGCCCAGCTAACTAAAACGGTAAAGCAAAGCTCGCGCCGCGATTTGGGAATCAGCCAGAGAACGAGCATGTCGTAAAACCAGCGCTGAGGGGCCAGGGCCATGAAAACAAGAAAACGGGCGTCACGCGTGCGGAGACGAAGCAGAGCCAGCGCCAGCAGCGGGCCGGGCAAGACCAGGAGTGGGATGAAGTACACATATTGGTGAAGATTGGCAACCCATAGCCAGGGCCACCGCGGCAGAATCAGAAAGCTGAGTGCCGCGACCAAAGTACAAGCTAGCAGACCGATCCGCGTCGCTCTGGTGAGGAGCACTGGGAGTCCTAGCTGAGGTTTGGCAAGCGTGGCGGGCAGCAGCGGCGGAAGGAGGGCGCTCGCGATAATCAATGGCGTCCACTGCGCTGTGATCAAGCCGGCCCAGTAGGGGTAGGCTAGAAACACGAAGAGGCGATGGTAGCTGTTGCGCGAAAGGCCAAATGCCATGAGAGCCGAACTGATTCCGTAGAAGACCCCACCGGCGACTTCGGGGCGCATCCACACAAAAGGTAGCCCAAAGATCGCGCAAGGCAGGGGATACAACTGCATGGGCCGATCATAGGGATTGCGGTGAGCCAGCAGATCCTGCGTCGCCCAGATGGCCCAGTTGAAATCTCCGGCGCCCAGGCGAAAGCGCGCCAGCAGGAACCAGCAGAAGCCAGCGCTGGCCAGCCCGATGGCCGCAGAAATCAGGATTCGCAGTCGCAAGCCTTGTGGTTTCTTGCCGATCATTTGTAACCCGATCAGTTGTAACATGGGGCAGCCTGTGCGGGATTGTCGGGAGGGAGTGGCCCGTAACGTTGAGGAAACAAGCTCAATCGGGAATGCTGATGCTCGCGTTGGTGGCCGCGGCGAGCATGTGGTTTTATGTTGATCGAATCCTGGTGGGCTTTCAGGTCGCGGATGCTGCCGCGCGCGACCGCCCGCGCGGCAATCTGTCCGATCTTTATCCCCGCTGGCTGGGGGCGCGGGAACTGGTGCTCCACCACCGCAACCCTTATGGCGATGACATCACGATCGAAATCCAGAAGGGATATTACGGGCGGGCGCTCGATGCGGCCCGGCCTAACGATCCCAAAGACCAGCAGGGATTCGCTTATCCCGTCTATGTAGTGTTCTTGCTGGCAGCGTTTGTCAGATTTCCGTTTCATTCGGTACAGCTTGTCTTTTACTGGACGCTGGTCACGCTGACCGCAGCGAGCGTCTGGCTGTGGCTGCGCGCGTTGCGATGGCGGCTGCCGGTGTTGGCGACTGCCAGCTGTGTCGCACTCACGCTGGGAAGCTTTGCTGCGGTGCAGGGAATCAAGCTGCAGCAGTTGAGCCTGCTCGTGTCGGTGCTTCTGGCCGGCGCGGTGGCTTGCGTGGCCGGCGGGTTCCTGTTTTGCGGAGGAGTCCTGCTGGCCGCGGCAACCATCAAGCCGCAACTGGCATGGCCTTTGGTGGCTTGGCTATTGGTTTGGACGTTGAGCGATTGGCGGAATCGGCGACGCCTTCTGTTGGGATTTGGCCTGGCGATGGCGCTGCTGCTCGGTGGCGCAGAAATCATTTTGCCGGGGTGGTGGCGAATGTTTGTCCACGCGCTGGGACAATATCATCGCTACACCCAGAACCAGTCGGTGCTGCTGGTTCCGTGGGAGTATTCGGGAATCTTTATCGCTGTTGCCGTGCTGGCCTGTGTTGTTTTTCTCTGGAGGTTGCGTGGAGAACCGAATGCGACACAAAACTTCGGTCTGGCTATTTCTCTGGTGCTGGCCTTGACCGTGCTCGTGGTGCCGATGTACGCGCCCTATAACCAGGTGCTGCTTCTGCCTGCGATTCTTTCGCTGGTCCGGGATCGAGCATCTTTCACCTCGCGATCGCGCGCAATGCGCTTCCTGTATCTAGCAGCGGCTTTTGCGTTGGCATGGCAGTGGATCGCCAGTTTGACTTTGAGTGGCTCCTATTTGCTGGGATGGCGGGCGTGGGCGATCAGCGCCTGGAAAGTGCCTTTCTTTGCGACGTTCAGCTTGCCGGTCTTTGTCTTCGCACTGATCCTTCTTGATGTGCAGGGTGCGCAGCGGCGGCCGGGAGTCCAAGAAGGTAGCTAACGGATCTCACGAGCCTGGTCTCGTCGCACCAGGAACCCGCTGCGCAGGAATAAGGCGAGCACGGGAAGACTGACCAGAGCGTAGACGCCGGCTCGAAGCGCCCATAGATGGAGCGGAGGGAGAAACAAAATTCCGAGCAGGCCTAAGGTCATCCAGTTCGCAAGACTCCGAACTTCTGCTGTTGGCGCAAACGCACGTTGGAAGAGCAGGGCAATGGGCAACAACAGAAGGCTGAGGTCGTGCGGGTTGAGGTGATAGCTGACCAGCAGCGCAAACACCACGGTGTTGGCGAACGCCAGATCGAACTCGTCTTCCTTTTTCCATCCCGTCAGCGTCATGATCAGCGCGGCTGCGCAAAGAATCGACAACGTAATGACGGCGCCGGAGGATCGGTCGCTGTGAGAGAAGAGGTCGATCAATCCTCGGAGGTTTGCCATGGCCTGGGGGACGACTCCGGCCAAGGGCTGGGCCTTCAGATGGAGCAGAAACCCTGGATAGTCGAGGAAGACGGACCATCCGGAGACGGCCGCCGACAATGCCGCCATCGCCAGCGCGACCAGGCTGAACCCCTTTACAAGCCCGCTTCGGACGTTTCGGCTTTGGGTCACGACCAGCACCAGCGCTAGCGGCAAGGCCAGTTGAAACTTGAAAAGGCCCAGGCCCAGCCAGCAACCGGCGGCGAAGGCGCGGCCCCGCCGGAGAGCCGTGAAGGCCAAAACCACCAGCAACAGCAGGAGCAGGGAATCCTGACCCTGCAGAAAACAGAGCAGCGCAGGAACAAAGGTGAGCGAGGCCGTTAGCAATAAGCGCCAATCCCAGGGCAGTAGTTCCGTAGCCAGGCGGCGCGTTCCAACCGTGAGAAAGGCAAGGTTCAGCAAAGACCACAGCAGGTAGGCATATCGCAGGGGCAGCCACGCCACAGTGAGATAAAATGCGGCTTCAAAGGGCGGATGAATGTACAGCGTGCCCACTCTTCCGGCGTAGCGGGCCTGATATTGGCGCTGGAGGTTGGCATCGTAGAGTTGGTGTCCGTGGCCCGCTGCCAGCATGCGGGCAGCGCAATAAAAATCGGGGAAATCGGTGCCCTGCAGGGAAGCCGCGGAGCGCGTGCCCGCGAAAGCCGCCAGAACGGACACGAAGACAACAAGAATGAAGGTCTTGGTTCTTGAGTTGGGAGCCCGCCTGCGACTTGGGTTCGGGGAGTACACGCCGACGCAGTCTATCGAACGTCCGCGGGAAGCGCTACCCGGCAGTTGCGACGAAGGCCCTTCCCGCCGTGGCATGATTCCTGTCATTATTCTTATTTGCGCAACTTCGGTGTAGTCTTGGGCAGGAAGTTGCGCCACATCCCATGGTCTTAAACGCGATAGGTCGGCCGTCGTCCTCAGGTTCGGGTGTGTTTCCCGGGCTGGTACTGGTGCAGGGCAACGAGCAGAAAAACATCGTCCTCAACCGCACGCCTTTCAGCGTGGGCCGCAAAATCGATAAGGATCTGGTCATCGCCGATCCGCGGGTCTCGCGCGATCATGCGCTCATCGTGCTGGAAGAAGACGGATTCTTTCTGGTCGATCAGGGCAGCAAGCACGGTACGTTCGTCAATGGGGAACGGATTCAGCGGCAGAAGCTGGAGCGCAACGACCGGTTGGAATTTGGGGCGCGCGATTCCGCCTACGCAATTTTCAATCCGGCGCACGGCACTTCGAACACGGCGCGCGAGTTCCTGAGCCAGATCTCAGAGATTCAGATCTCGCAGGAGGCCAACGACCTCGAGAAGCTGACCCTGTTCCTGGAAGCGGCGCGCAAGCTGAACACGGCCGGAGTGCTCGACGAAATCCTGATGACCATGCTGGAGGTGACGCTGCGGCTGACGCGGGCCGAACGCGGTTACGTCTTTCTGAAAGACGAGGACGGCAACCTACGGCTGGCCGCGGGGCGCAACAACAAGGGCGAGCCGCTGCTGGATGACAAGACCATTTCGCACTCCGCCCTGGAAGAATCGTTGCGGTCGAATTCCGAATTCCTGCTCACTGATACCGGCAGTTCTCCGGAGCTCGCCGGGCGGCAGAGCATCGTCGCCTATGATCTGCGTACCGTGATTTGCATTCCGCTGCGCAAGCGGCAGGTGCAGGCCAAAACGCGCGAACAACAGACGATGATCCCCGGCGCCCCGTCCGCCGAAGTGACGGGAGTTCTATATGTAGACTCGCGCTTCGCGTCGCGTGAATTCTCGGGTGTCGGCCACGACATTCTTCGGGCGATCGCGACTGAAGCGGCGTCTTTGATCGAGAACGCCCGCCTGGTGCAGGCCGAGGAAGAATCCCGGCGCTACCAGCAGGAACTCACCATTGCCGCCAGCATCCAGCAGCGGCTGATGCAGGTGAAGATTCCGGAAGTGCCGTTTGCCAAATTGCGCGGGAAGAATCTGTCTTGTAAAGAAATTGGCGGAGACTTCTTCGATGCGGTCAATACGAAGGAGGGCCTGGCGGTGGTGCTGGCCGACGTCAGCGGCAAGGGGGTCTCGGCGGCGCTGCTGGCTTCCACTTTGCAGGGAATGATCTATTCGCACTTGAGTTCGGGCATGCCCTTGCTCGATGTAGTCTCCGCGGTAAATCACTTCTTCACCGAAAAACTTGTGGGAGAAAAGTATGCCACGGTCCTGCTGGCGCGCCTGCGCCGGGACGGCGATCTGGAATACGTCAATTGCGGGCACGTGCAGCCGCTTCTGGTTTGCGCGGGAGAGGTGATGCGCCCCCCGCACGGAAATGTGCCGGTAGGCCTGCTGCCCGATGCCACGTTTGAGAGCGCACGCTGCCAGCTCAAGTCGGGTGACCGCTTCATCCTGGTGACCGACGGCGTGACCGAAGCGGAAAACGCGATGGGGGATTTCTTCGAAGACTCGCGGCTGGAAGCGGCCGCGGCCAAGACCCCGACGCTGGAAGGCATCTTTTCTGCGGTTTCAGAGTTCTGCGCTGGAAATCCTCTCAGTGACGACTGCACCGTGGTGGAACTGGTTTACTCGTACGCCGGCCCGGTGTCGGTAGTTTAGGCCACCGTGATTATATAGTCCTTGCCCTGCCAGCGATTCTCCTGCGTCCAATAAAACGTGAAGACGATTTGGCTTCCCGAGGGCAGCGAGGCTGTCGGCAAGTCGAGGGTATAGAGGCCCAGGCCGGTATCGCGGGTGTTGGTGTCGTGCGAACTTTTCCAACCGTCAATGCTCCAGTGCACCAGCGCGGGATTGAGCAGCTTGAGGCGCAGCATCTTGTGCCGTGGGATGGACCGGGGCTTGTTGTTAATCCTCCAGCCGGAAACTTGCCGCGTAGGTTTTTCGACCAGATAGCGTTGTACCGTCTGCGGGGGCTGGTCGAAAATCTTTCCGTCGCGCAGCGAGCGGCGCAACTTGACGTATTCGGAGTGAGCCCACACCAGGGGACAGGCGGAGCCGGAGGGCTTGCCGCGGAACAGTTCGAGACCGGGAATGTCGTCGGCGTCCCAGACTTGCTCGGGCAGGAGGCGGCTTTGGCCGATGGTGCAGTTCTCCATCATCGTCAGTAAAGACTCGGCTTGGCTGCGGCGGCCGGCGGCTAGTTCGTAGTGAGCGCGCTCCCCGGCCAGCAGAGGCCAGGGGCGGCCAATGCCCGTGCCGTCGAACGCCGAGCCATCTTTGTGTTCACCGTAGCCGTCGCCGTTATAGCGGTACCAGCAGGGGCCCTGGGGCAGTTGCACGCGCAGCAGAGCATCGATGACGCGGACCGTATTCAGGATGCGGGGATCGTCGGGTGCGCGCAATCCGAAACGCACCAGAGCCAGCGCATCTGGACTGATGATATGAGATGCGCGTTCAGGATCTTCTCCGGGAGGGCGGTTCTTGATCGGCACGAAGCCTTGCGTTGGCGAGGCCGCGCCGTCGGTGTCTGGCGGCGCGATGCGCACGTAGTAGCCTTCCACGCCGACTTGCCGGGCGAGATCGCCGCCGGTCGCATAGACCCAGCGTTCGATGTTGTCGTTCCAGGCATCGGCGGTGTCGCGCAGGGTAGAAGCGGCATCGGAGTGACCGGTTAATTCGGCAATGTCCGCCGCGGCCAGCAGCGCGGAGATCTCCACCGCCAGCGTGAAGGGAGAATAACCCGCGTCTTCTTCCCATCGATCCTGCTGCGTAACCGGGCCGTTGCGCAAGATGAAACTCGCAGCGCCGCGCACCATCGGCCACCAGCGCTCCAGCTTGCCCAGGCCAGGCGCGACTTCGCGGCGCAGCAGATCGAGCAGCAGGATGGGGAAAGCGGTTTCATCCATCTGGACGCCGCCCCAGTAAGATCGCCCGTCGAGCCAGAGATTCTGGGCCCAGTTGCCCTCGGCTTCCTGCGTGGATTCGAGGTAGCGAAGCACCTTGACGGCGTCGGTAGCAGCGCCAGCGGCCAGCAACGCTCCCGCAGTCTCAACCAGGTCGCGCGGCCAGACCAGGTGATAACCGCCGAGATCTTCGTCGCCTTTATTGAAGCCCCACGGGATCGAAAGGCTGGCGATGATGCCGCCCAGAAAATCCTTGGACTCATGCGTGCGCAAGACTGCTGTGGAGGCGCGGTAGAGGTCGTACTCGCGCGTCGGTTCGTCGAGTTTCAGCAGCGTGCTCTGCCAATTCTTCCAGTGGAAGACGTAATGTTCGCGAAGCTCGCCGTAATCTTCGAACAGGCTGGAGCGCACCTGTTGTCCGGCTTCAGTCCACTTCGCGCCAAAGCCCAGGGCCAGGACGAACTCTCCTCTGCAAGCCGCAAGGTCGACCTCTCCCGTGCATGCGAGGTTGCCATTTTCTGCGCGCTGGTATTCCCACTCCATCTGGAAATGAGCCGAGATGTCCTGCCATCCGTCAGAGCTGCCCACGAATCCGACGGACATTTTTCTCCAGGGTGCCGAGCAGCCCAAGGCTAAAGCGGTTCCGTCACGCTCGGCGAGGAACAGCGGCAAGCCTTTGTAATCGCCGACCCACCCCGTGTTGTCGGACCCGCAGTTGGCCAGGTGGGGCGAGAGCAAAGCATAAATGTGGTAGTCGGAGAGCTGCCCCTGCAGCGGTTCGAAGCGGATTTTCTGCAGCAACACGTTGCGGTAAGGATCGGTCAAAACTTCCTTGTGGATGCGATAGCGGCCGCCGATTTCAGTGCTGGTCAGTTCAAAAGCCGGGACGCCGGGTTCGAAGGGACGGTTCTCGAAAGTGCAGTGGCGTTTCTCTTCAGAAAAGAAGGATCGGCCATCGGTCACCAGGAAGCCGAGATCGCGAGTGCAGGCTTGATCTACCCGTGGGAAGTACACTTCATTTAGAATGCCGTGACTCAGCGTGAACCAGACTTTGCTGTGCTGGTTCAAAGCCGTGCCGGCGCCGGTTTTTGCGCTCGAGGTCCAGCGGGGTGGAATGCCCGGCCAGCCTGGGGCGTAGCGTATAGAATCGCTCATGCAATTTTCGTCCTGGGGCACACCGCCGGATTGCGACCCAATTGCAGATTGGGGACACTCCGGGGACGCCCGAGCCACCACAATGGGATGGGCTCAACGCCAATTAGTTGCAGCGCAGCAGGAAGTAAAAAAAGTAATGCCGCATTACCAAGCAAACGAACGATAATCAGAGAATTCGTCTCAAGACGCATGCCAGCCACTGCCCTATCCAGATCGTCGTTAGTTCTTGGTATGGTAGCAGCCTTGTGGCTTGGCTTGGGATTGCGCGCGGCGGCGAGCGACGCTGCGCCGAACGATTCCCCTGCGCCGGCCGCCTCCGCTGTCGGCACGGAACTGGATCGCGGCTTCCTGGGGCGCGCGTCCTGCTGGCGATCGCCTGCGTGCGCGATAAGGATAAAATCCGTGCCCTCGAGTTGCTTACTGCGCTGTGTAAGCAGTTTCCCGGCAACACTCTTTTTCCGCGCGAAATTGAGCGTTTACGGCCTTCGGTGACGTCTCCGCATTAAATACGCCGGCCCGTTCATGAGAAATTCATCCGTTTGTAACCGTCCTGTAACATGGCGCCGATAGAACCGAGGATATCTATCTTCAGGAGGATTCATCGAGCGATGCGCAGACTCACCCTGCTTTTGCTGTGCGCTTTTATAGCCCTGCCGGTAGTAGGGCAGACCACACTGAACGGAGCGGGCGCGACGTTCCCGTATCCTATTTACTCGAAGTGGTTCAGCGAATACCACAAGCTGCATCCTGATATTCAAATGAATTATCAATCCATTGGAAGCGGCGGAGGCATCCGCCAGGTCACGGAAGGCACGGTGGACTTCGGCGCCAGCGATATGCCGATGACGGACGGGCAGCTCGCGGAAGCCGAGACCAAGCTGAAAACCAAAGTTCTCAATATTCCCAGCGTGCTGGGTGCGGACGTGCCGGCCTACAACATTCCAGGAGTGAGCGGGGAAGTGAAGTTTACGCCCGACGCACTGGCGGGAATCTTTCTGGGCAAGATTACCAAATGGAATGACAAAGCCATTACCAGCGTGAATCCCGGCGTCAATTTTCCCGACAAGGACATCATCGTGGTTCACCGCTCCGACGGCAGCGGGACCACCTTCATCTGGACGGACTATCTGTCGAAGGTCAGCGCGGAGTGGGAGAGCAAGGTGGGCCGGAACACGTCTGTACAGTGGCCGATTGGGTTGGGTGGCAAGGGCAATGAAGGAGTGGCCGGTTCGATTCGGCAATTGCCGGGGGCGATTGGCTACGTCGAGTTGATCTATGCCGTGCAGAATAATATTCCTTACGGCATCGTGAAGAACTCCGCGGGAAACTTTGTGAAAGCTTCTCTGGATAGCGTTACGGCGGCCGCCGCGTCATCTCCTAGGATGCCAGCGGATTTTCGGGTCTCCATCACGGACGCTCCGGGCAAGGATGCATATCCTGTCTCCAGTTTCACCTGGCTGCTGATTCCCGAGCAGTCGAAAGATGCCGCGAAAGGGAAAATTCTCGTAGACTTTCTGAACTGGATGATGACCGACGGCCAGAAGATGACGGCCGCTCTCTCCTATGCACCCTTGCCGGATGGCGTTGTCCAAAAGGAGAAAGAGGCAATCAAGGTGGTCAGGTAGGACAAGCCCGGAGGCGCACCCGTTTACGCGGCCTGGCGCTTTTTTAATTCTTCCCGGCGCATCGGACGGCAAGAGCGGCCGTTTCCGATGCCGCCGGGTTCCCTTTTCCCGCAGAATCTTCATCCGGCACGATCCTGTACGTGTCTCCCTTGATTCACCATTCCGCGCTCCGTAGGGAGGATGTTTTATACTAAGTGGTGGTGAAGCGGTTCCCCGTCAGCAACAAAAGATCGCACCAATGAACGCGTAAAGTCCTCGCACATGGCTCGTCTTTCGCTGGACAATCCTGCGTATTATCTCAACCGGGATACCTCCTGGCTCGCGTTTAATCGGCGTGTGCTCGAGGAAGCCGAGGATGAAGGCAACCCGCTTCTGGAACGACTGAAGTTCCTGGCCATTTCCGCCAGTAATCTGGATGAATTCTTCGAGATTCGCGTGGCGGCCATGGTGCAGCAGATCGAGGATGGCTACAATGAGGCCGGCCCCGACGGATTGACGCTGGCTGAGAAGCGCGACGTTCTGGCGCGTCTTAGCCACAAGTTCGTCGATGACCAGTACGAATGCTGGAACGCGCTGCGCCCTGCGCTGGCCGAGCACGGAATTCGCTTGCTGAGCCTGCACGAGCTGGACGCCGAGGCTCGGCGGTTCGTCGACCAATACTGCGAGAAAGAGTTGGATCCTCTGCTCACACCGGTTACGGTGGATCCCACCCATCCCTTTCCGCGGGTGATCAACAAGGCGCTGTGCCTGGGATTTCTTTTGCGCCGGCGGCGTCGCTCCGCTCTTACCTACACAGGCGTAGTATCCGTGCCCCGCGCGTTGCCCCGTTTGGTGCGGCTGCCCTCGGATACTACGACCGACTTCATTTTTCTCGCTGACTTGGTCGCGCACCACGCCCAGAACATGTATCACGGCTACGACATCGTTTCCTCAGCGCCCTTCCGGGTCACCCGCAACAGCAATCTTTATCTGCAGGAAGAAGAAGCGCGTAATCTTCTCGAATCCGTGCGGGCGGAGTTGCACAACCGGCGCAAGGGCGACGCGGTTCGTATGGAGATCGAGGCCGATGCCGATCCCGAGATTATCGACCGCCTGCGCACCGTATTCGAGCTCGATCCCTGGCAGGTTTTTCCGGTGAACGGACCGGTGAACCTTTCGCGGTTGTTTAACGTCTATGAGCAGGCCCAGCGCCCGGATCTGAAGTACCGCACTTTCGCCCCACGCGAGTTGCGGCTTACAGCCAAGTCCCAGAATCTTTTCGAGGAGCTGCGGCGGCACGACGTTCTGCTGCACCATCCCTACGATTCTTACGACGCGGTCGTATCGTTCATCGAGTCGGCGGCGGAGGATGAGCACGTACTTTCGATCAAGCAGACGCTCTACCGGACCAGCGAGCATTCTCTGATCGTTCCTTCACTCATGGATGCGGCGTCTCGCAAGGAAGTCACGGCGGTGGTCGAGTTGAAGGCGCGTTTCGACGAAGCTCACAACATTCGCTGGGCGCGCGAAATGGAAGACGCGGGAGTGCAGGTGTTTCACGGGCTGGTTGGCCTGAAGACGCATTGCAAACTTTCGCTGCTGGTGCGGCGGGATCCAGACGGCGTTCGCAGCTACGCCCACATCGGAACCGGCAACTACAACGCCGCCACGGCGCGTATCTATACCGATCTCAGCCTGTTCACGGCGAATCCCGAGATTACTCGCGCCGTGCATGACGTTTTCAGTTTTCTCACTGCGTACGCCGAAAACCCCAGCTATGACCCGTTGCTGGTTGCTCCGCTTGATCTCGCGGAAAAAGTAATTGCACTCATCGATCGCGAGGCCGAGCACGCGCGACAAGACCGTCCGGCGCGGATCATTGCCAAGATGAACGCCCTGCTCGACAAGAACGTCATTCAGGCTTTGTATCGCGCTTCTCAGGCCGGTGTGGAGATCGATCTCATCGTGCGCGGCATTTGCGCCCTGCGGCCGGGGGTGCGGGGAGTAAGCGACCGCATCCGCGTGCGCAGTATCGTGGGGCGTTTTCTCGAACACAGCCGGATTTACTACTTCTCGAACGGCGGCGAGGAGGACATTTACATCGGCAGCGCCGACTGGATGCCCCGCAATCTTTATGAGCGGGTCGAAGTTCTGGTGCCTTTGCGCGACGAATTCCTGCGCGAGCGCGTGCGCCGTGAGATTCTCGATGCATACCTGGCCGATAACCGCAAGGCTCGGATCCTGCTGCGCGATGCGACGTACATTCGGGCCTGGCAACCGATGCACGGCAAACGCAACCGCAAGCCGCCGACGGGTGCGGCCGCGTTCAGCGCGCAGGATTTCCTGATCGGCGTCGCGGAAGGCAGACAGCCGGCAGGCTTCGCGATACCACAGCTCCCGGCGCCCAAGCGCAAAGCTCCCGCCGGAAGAGTACGATAATCCAGAGAAACGTTAGCCCAGAGAACGATAACTCCCGATGATCATTTATTTTCTGCGTCACGCCAGCGCCGGCGAACCCCTCGCTAACCCGAAGAAGGACGAGAAGCGCGCGCTCGACAAAGATGGCATTGAGCAGTGCGGTTACGTGGGGCGCGCTCTGGCCGCGATTGAGGCGCAGGTGGATTGCATTATCTCGAGCCCGCTTAAGCGCGCCACCCAGACCGCTTCACTCGTGGGTAACGAGATGGGTTACGAAGGCAAGCTGCAAATCGAGGCAGCGCTGCGTCCCGGGGCGACCTTCGCCGACTTCCGCCAGTTGCTGGAAAAGTACGCGAAGCAGGAATCGATCATGGTCGTGGGACACAATCCCAACCTCAGCCAGTTCCTCGGCACTGTAATCAGCGAATCCGGCTGCGAAGCGTCGGTGGAGCTGAAAAAAGGGGCCGTGGCTCGCGTCGATATGCGCCGCAGTTCGGGCACGCTGATGTGGTGCTTGACGCCGAAAGCGTTGCGCACGCTCTACACTGCCGCGGTCGAGAGTTCCCGCCCGAACACTTCGCGGAAATAAGCGCAGTCCTTCTCGATCGCCCACAGTTCCAGGTCCACTCCCATGCGCCGGCGGGGTACCAGCGTCAGGCGTATTTCCGCAGCGTGCTGGCTGACGCGCACCTTTTGCACGGCGCGGCTCCGGCCCAGGTTCAAGGCTCGCGCCAGGCGCAGCAGCAGAATCGCTTTCTGCACTCCGGCGCGTTCTGCCGGATCGATCGTCTTGATCGGGCCATCTTCCATCGTGGGTCGGGACTTTCCCAGATAGCGCGCGATGGCCGCGATAATCCGCCGCTGCTGCGGCGTGTAACCCAGAATCTCCGAGTTCGAAATGATGTAGTACGTGTGCCGGTGATGGCCGTTGCGGTTCACGTAGTCTCCCACTTCGTAAAGCATGGCGGCAGCCGACAGCCACTCGCGGAATTCCGGCGCCAGTCCGTGCACGGAACGCAGCGCCGAGAACAAGAACATGGCTGAATCGCGCACATCCAGAGCGTGCTTCAGGTCGACGTGATAGTGAGCGACGGCGCGGGTGATCGATTCCCAGCGTTCCGATTCGATCTGTTTTCCCGAGCGCGTGCTGTGGTCGTGCTCGGCCGCCATCTGCGCCAGCAGCCCATCGCGAAGGCCCAGCGGGGAATAACGAAAACTCTTGAGATGGCAGCGATCGAGCAATTCGTGATAGACGATTGCGCCGGCCACAATGATTTCGGCCCGCCGGGGACCGATGCCTTCAATCTGGCGCCGTTCGTCCACAGGCAGGCGCGCGAGCTGCTTGGCGATTCGCGTCATCTCCGCACGGGAGACGACCGTGCGCTGGCGGCTTCCGTTCTTCCGCAGATGGCTCGCCGCGGCCGCCAGGGCCGCGGCGGTTCCGGACGTGGCAATCACATTCTTGACTTTTGCCGCGACCACGCGCGATGCGATGCGGTTCACTTCGCGCGCCACGAAGCCTTGCAGCCGTTTGAGTTCGCCCTTGCGCGGCGGATCGTGGCTAAGAAATTCGTCCGTCAGACGGACCGAACCAAGGGGTAAACTCACCGTGTCGCGAATGTGTCCGCGCCCGGAAACTGTCAACTCGCAGCTTCCGCCTCCCAGGTCCATCATCAACGCAGGTGAACTGTCTACGCGGAGATTGGCGACCAGTCCCAGATGAATCAGGCGCGCTTCTTCCAATCCCGAAATGATTTCGACCTTCCAGCCTGTGGCCGAACGCACCCACTCCAGAAAAGCTTGCGAATTGCGGGCATCGCGCAAAGCGCTGGTGGCGACGACTCGAACCGGATCGGTAACCACCTGCTGTGTGGCCCGGTGAAAGCGGCGCAAGACCTTCACCGTTTCGGCCATCGACTCGGGAGTGAGAAAGCCGGAGCGAAACACGCCTTCGCCCAACCGCGTGACCTCGCGGTCTTCGTGGATGGAACGAAGGCGTCCGCGCGTGAGGCGTGCGATCTTCAGCCGAACGGAATTGGAACCAATATCAACCGCGGCAAACGTAGGCATGAGGCAAGGCCAACAGTTTACATGCCCAATGTCGTTCGGTCATCAGGTGGTAGACGGCTGTTTAGGCGGTCGATTGCTTCGCGGCGAATTCTGTTTCGGAGGTTGCGGTTTGATCTGGGCCAGAGCACCAAGGAGGCTGCGGGCGCAGGACGTGCAACAAGATCCCTTCTGCCGCGAGTTTTCTCGATCGCACTGGATCTCAAACTCGAGCACAGCAGGGTTCACCGAACACAACTCGCACAGACCCTTCCCATCCCGCGTCCGGAATGTCATCGAGTCGGCCACAACGCTCCCTTTGTGTTAGTTAATAGCAACCGGGGGTGGGGTGCTGTGACAAGTCGCACAGACCTGTGTAACCGGGATCACACAGGAGTCAAAATAAGGAAAGGTCTGGCGCTCACGCAGCCGAGGCCGCGGGCCGGGTTGCTTTCGTTGGCGTTCGAACAGGAGCTGGGACAGGGTGTTCCAGAGCAGGCACTGGCTTGGCTCGCATCGGCAACAGCACCGCGACGGCATGACGGAATTTTGCTCCAGTCACGTTGTGCAGTTCCGCCACCAGAGGCGACTCCCGCACTTCGCCGAGATGTTCTGATGCGGTTTGCGTGAGGATGAGCCAGTCATGCCAATCGCCCAATGCGTCTTGAACGCGCTTCACCCCGGCGATGAACTGTTCCGCTTTCGCCGACGGCTCGGCGAACTCGGCTGCATAGCGGGCGCGCTTGCTCAGGATTCTGTATTGGTGCAGCAGCGCTTCGGTGACGGGCGCGTCTCCCCGGGGAATCCCTTCCAGCATCCCGGTGGCGACTGTCAAAGGATCGCGGCTCGCTTCCGGATTGAAGTTCTTCCCGGCGCGCTTCAGTCGTTTGCGAATCTCGCGGACGGTGTCTTCATCCACTGCTTTCCGCAGCTTCTCTTCCTGCTGCGCCCGCAGTTCGATCAGACGGTTCACGAGCTGCGTTTTGCGCCGTGGCTGTCCCGGGATTTTCAAGCTGCGCAATGCCGCTAACTGGACGTCCAGGTCGCGCACCTTGCCGGCACGCTTGCGAATCCGGGCCAGCAATTTCAGAAGCTTTTTCTGATTGCGGTCCAGCTTGGGCGAGAGCTCACCCAGCAGTATTTGAAGGCGGCGAGTACCCGTGCGGAAACGGTGTACGTTCTCCGCCTGCGGTTTCGAGGAAAGCTTGACCAAGTCCTGTTCAAGCTTCTGAAAAACCACACGGCTGCGCTTTGGCGCGATCGGCATAGCGAAGAAGAGACAATCGAACCGGGAGATGAAAATACAGGCTTGCCGGCGAAAAGGCAACCCTGAAAAGCGTTGTGATTTTAACATCCTGTTAACAGGATTCTGCTACGGTGAAGCACGAATGGCCTTTTCTGCATTACCTCGGCCCGATATGCCGGCTCCGCAACCTGTTGAAGCGACGAAGGTTAGTAACCTCCCTCCAGCGGGGCGGCGAGCCGAGCCTTTTCTTCGCGGGAGCCGGGGCGAAACCGGCGACCGAGTGTTCAAAGTCGCCATGCTGCTGTGCGGCCTCGCGGTGCTGGCAACTCTTGTGTTGATAGTCTCCGAATTGGTGTTGCGTTCCGGACCTTCCTGGCATGCCTTTGGATTTAAGTTCTTCGCGGGGCATGATTGGGATCCGGTGAACGAACACTTCGGCGCGATGCCGTTCGTTTATGGAACCTTGGTCTCTTCACTTCTCGCATTGCTTATCGCCGTGCCGCTGTCGATTGGAGTTGCGGTATTCACCACCGAGATGTGTCCCAAGGCGCTGCGCGGCCCACTCTCATTCTTCGTGGAATTGCTGGCCGCGATTCCCAGCGTAGTTTATGGACTGTGGGCGATCTTTATCCTGGTTCCGATCCTCAGCAACTATGTCGAGCCCTTTCTAGCCCGCACCTTGGGATGGACCGGCTTCTTTGAAGGTCCGCCCTACGGCATCAGCATGCTGGCGGCGGGAATTATCCTGGCCATCATGATCATCCCCATCATTTCTTCGATTACGCGAGAAGTGTTGATGGTGGTGCCGCAGCACCAGCGGGAGGCCGCGCTCGCCCTCGGCGCCACGCGCTGGGAAATGATTCGCGTCGGAGTGCTGCGCAATGCGCGGGCCGGCATCATGGGCGGCATCATTCTGGGCTTGGGCCGCGCCCTTGGAGAAACCATGGCCGTGACCATGGTGATCGGCAACCGGCCGGAGATTGCGAAGTCGCTGTTCGCGCCGGGGTACACGATGGCCAGCGTGCTGGCCAATGAGTTTAGCGAGGCTACTGGCGACGTCTATCTCTCGGCTTTGATCGAGATTGGACTGGCTCTGTTCCTGGTTACGATCGTGGTCAACGCTCTGGCACGATTGCTGGTGTGGACAGTCACCCGTGGCCAGCCTTCGAGGGCCAATGCCTGACCCCACGCAAACCTCCGCGCTGCACACCGTCCCGCCTATCGCCTTGCGGCGTCGCATCACCGACCATGTCATGACCGGCGTGGCCGTGCTTACGGTCATCCTGGTGCTGGCGCCGCTGTTTGCGATCTTCGCTTACCTTGTCTATCGCGGCGTTGGGTCGATTAACTGGGCCTTTCTCACTCAGACTCCGAAGCCGGTCGGCGAAGCCGGCGGAGGAATGGCCAATGCCATTGTGGGCTCCGCCTTCATCCTCGCGCTGGCCAGTATTCTGGGAGTGCCGGTGGGTGTGGGCGCCGGCATCTACCTTGCGGAGTACGGACGCAACCGCTTCGGCGATGTCATTCGCTTCACGGCCGACGTTCTGAACGGCGTACCTTCCATCGTGATCGGCATCGTGGCATACGCTATCGTCGTGCTCACGCAGAAACACTTCTCCGCCCTGGCGGGCGGAGTCGCCCTGGCCATCATGATGATTCCAACGATTACGCGCACCACCGAAGAGATGCTTCTGCTGGTGCCGCAGGCTTTGCGCGAGGCTGCCTACGGGCTGGGCATTCCACGCTGGCGCACCACGCTCTCCATCACGCTGCGCACTGCAACCTCCGGCGTGATTACAGGAATTATGCTGGCCTTTGCCCGGGTCGCGGGCGAGACTGCTCCGCTGCTCTTTACGGCGTTTGGGAATCAGTTCTGGAATCTGCGGGCCGACCAGCCCACGGCCGCGCTGCCCCTGCAGATATTCAACTATGCTATTTCTCCTTACGATGAATGGCACCGGCAGGCCTGGGCAGGGGCGCTCGTGCTCATCATCCTCATCGTCACTGCGGTCTCGGCCGTGCGCTTCGCCGTACGCCGTGGTACCTTCGGAGCGGCATAGTCTATGGGCGTTGGAATCCAGGTCGAAAACCTGAATGCCTGGTACGGCAAGACGCAGGCGCTATACGACGTCAAGTTGACGGTGGCGGCCAATCACGCTACGGCGCTGATCGGGCCCTCGGGCTGCGGCAAGTCGACGTTCATCCGCTGCCTGAACCGCATGCATGAGACCATTCCTGAGGCGCGAGTGACGGGCAGTGTTCACATCGGCGAAATCAACGCCTACAACGGCACTTCGGCCACCCAGCTTCGCCGCAGGGTTGGCATGGTGTTTCAAAAAGCCAATCCCTTCCCGACCATGTCGATCTACGACAACGTGGCTTCCGGGCTGAAGCTGAACGGTTTTCGCGACCGCGGCAAGCTCGACGATATCGTGCATCGCTCGCTCGACTCTGCCGCGCTGTGGGACGAAGTGAAGGATCATGTCCACAAGAAGTCGGGCGCCAGCCTTTCCGGCGGCCAGCAGCAGCGGCTGTGCATCGCCCGTGCTCTGGCGGTCGAGCCCGAAGTGCTGCTGATGGATGAGCCCTGTTCGGCGCTCGATCCCATATCGACCGGAAAGATCGAGGAGTTGATCTTTCAGCTTAAAGAGCGGTATACGATAGTGATAGTGACGCACAACATGCAGCAGGCGGCGCGCGTCGCGGAATTTACCGGATTCTTCCTGCTGGGCCGGATGATTGAGTTCGACAAGACGGAGAAAATATTCACCAAGCCATCGGATAAGAAGACGGAAGACTACATCACGGGCAGATTTGGATAAGGAAGGTTGGGATAATGCGCACGCGTTTTCAGCAAGGGCTCGACGATCTGCGCCAGAGGTTGCTCCGCATGGGCGGGCTGGCGGAACAGGCGGTGGATCGCGCCCGCCAGGCGTACATCGATCGCGATCTTGCCCGCTGCCAGATGGTTCTCGAAAGCGAGACCCTCATCAACACCGCAGAAAGGGAGATTGACGAGGCCGCCTTCGACCTGCTGGCCATGCAACAGCCTATGGCGGTCGATCTGCGCTTCATCCTCGCTGTAACCAAGATCAACTCTGACCTGGAGCGCGTCGGCGATCAGGCCGTCAACATCGCCGAGCGCGTGATGGACATGGTCGAGCTTCCCGCCGCGGACTTGCCGGTTGATATCGGGCGTATGGGTGCCGCCGTCAGCGCCATGGTGCGCCGGGCCCTCGAGTCCTTCATCGAAGGCAAGGCAGAGCTCGCCCAGGCCGTCCTCGAAATGGATAGCGTTGTGGACCGCATGAAGGACGATGCCTTCATTCAGTTGGTGAAAACGATGAACCAGCGTCCGGAAGTGGTGCGGCAGGCCCTCGATGCGTTGCTCGTGGCCCGCAATCTGGAGCGCGTAGCCGACCACGCCACCAACATCGCCGAGGATGTCATCTTCTGGGTGCAGGGCGCTGACGTCCGCCACAACGTGAGCACCGAAGAGCATTCCGAGCACTCACCTGGTCACGAAGCACCTACGCGCGCCTCCGGCGTTTAGGAAAGCAGAAGTAGCGCTGTCATCCTGAGCGGAGCGGATCGATTCGGGATATCAATCCGCGGAGTCGAAGGATCCCTTGCTCGTTTCGCTGCCCTCGTCCCCGCTGGCCGTTTCCATTACCGCACCGCCTCTCTTTTCTTGCGATTCCTTTGACCGCAGCGTCCCGGCTGAATTACGCTCATCTTTCTCCACCTCGTTGCAGACTAAATCCCGCGGAGGCCCCGTGACTCGATTCTCCCGCATTGTTTTCCTGGTCGCGTTTCTCGCCGTAGAGATTGGGCTTCCGTTCGCGCAGGTACAGCCGCCGGCCTCATCGATCTCGCTGCCTACCAGCAAGACCCTGACGATTCCCGCGCCTGGCCGAATTGGCAGCACCAACAGTTTCCCCGCCACCATCACACTCAGCCCGGATGGCCGCTACGCCGCCCTGCTAAACAACGGCTATGGCACGCAGGAGACCATGGCCATGCAATCGATCGCGGTTCTCGATCTAAAGACGAATCAGATCACCGAATATCCCGACAAGCGTTTCGGAGAAGACGTGCACGAGAGCTACTTCCTCGGTTTGGTCTTCGGCTCCGATGGCAAGCATCTCTATGCTTCGGTTGGCTCAATCACCGACCCCACAGGGCAGAAGCCGGGAGACACGGGCAACGGCATCGCAGTTTACAGCTTCACAAATGGCAAGGTGTCGCCCGAACGATTCATCGCCATCGCGCCGCAGTTGCTCGCCGTCGGAAAGAAAGTCGCAATCGCCTTGCAGAAGACGCCGACGGAAACTGCGATTCCGTATCCGGCAGGGTTGGCGCTGGTTTCCTCTGGCGGACGCGACCGCCTTCTCGTGGCCAACAATCTTTCCGACAACGTCGTGCTCCTCGACTTGGCGAGCGGCAAAGTGCTCCAGCGCTTCGATCTGAGCACAAATGATCTAGTGCCGTCTTCGTTTCCGTATACCTGCGTAGTCACGCGCGATGGCCGCCGTGCCTGGTGCAGCTTGTGGAATGCGTCCCGCGTCGCCGAGTTGGATTTGGCCAGCGGCAAAGTCGTGCGCTGGATCAAGTTGAACGAACCGGACGATCCGATTGCGCCCGGCTCGCATCCCACAGCTATGCTCTTAAGCCCAGACGAAAAGACTCTCTACGTGGCCTTATCAAATGCCGATGCCGTCGCCGAAGTCTCAACCGAAAAAGGCGACCTGATTGCCGCGCTCGACACCACGGTTCGCACGCAGCAGTACGCAGGTACATATCCGAACGCTCTGGCTCAATCTGAAGATGGCAAGCGGCTATTCGTCGCCGACGCTTCCTCCGATGCGATCGCCGTCTTTGATACGTCAAACGTTCAACCGACCCTCCACCCCCACGCCGCCGTTGATACGTCAAACGTTCGATCGATCATCGATCCTCACGAGACTGCCGCCGCCGGCGCCGTCATCAGGTTGTTGGCTCTCGGTTTCATCCCCACCGACTGGTACCCCAGCGCCCTCGCCGTGCAAAGCGACGATCTTCTCATCGCGACCGCCAAGGGACAAGGCACGCGCCCCAACAAAGGTCCGGGTAAGACTGCGTGGGAAGTCCGGCACCACGAGCATCCCTACATTCCCACATTGCTTCGCGGTTCACTCGCGCGCCTGAACATTCCCTCAACTCTCGGCAAGCTCGACGAACTCACCCGCGTCGTCGAGCACGATAACCTGCTGCATAACGATCCGGGGACAATCCAGTTCGCTGGCGGCAAGAATCCCATCAAGCACGTGATCTATGTCATAAAAGAAAATCGCACCTACGACCAGATTCTCGGCGATCTGAAGGTGGGCGATGGCGATCCTTCCCTCACCATGTACGGCGCGGACATCACGCCGAACGAACACAAGCTGGCATTGCAATTCGGCGTGCTCGACAATTTCTATGACAGCGGAGAAGTTTCCGGCGACGGCCATCTCTGGTCAACCGCCGCGATTACCAGCGATTACAACGAAAAAACCTGGCAGATCGCCTATCGTGGCAAGGAGCGAACCTACGACTTCCAGGGCACGGTCGCCGATGAGTACCCGCTCGAGCACAACCAGCCGGATATCGACGATCCCGGCACCGGCTATCTCTGGGACGACGTCGCTCGCCACGGACTGTCCTATCGCGACTATGGCGAGTACGTGAACGCGGTGTGGTGCAATAAAACCCGCAAGGCCGCAACCCCGAAGCAGGGAACTCCTTCCGTACAGGAAAGCACGTGCCCGCGCACCGAGGTCCGCAAGGGAGAGATGCTGGCGCCCAATGTCGGCGATCCGCATGCCGGTCCGAGTCCCTGGCCATGGGCCGTGCCGCTCTTCAGCGGGGTCAAGCCAACCAAGGCGGTGCTGCGCGATCACTTCGACCCGCTGTATCCCGATTTCAACACCGACTACCCCGATCAGCTCCGCGCCGACGAATTCCTGAGCGAATTCGCCGCCTACACACGGGCCCGCGAAGAAAACGAGAGCCCCCAGTTCCAGTTGCCTGCATTCGTCCTGCTCTATCTTCCCGACGATCACACGGGCGGCACGCGTCCTGAGCGCCCGCGCCCGGCGGCCTCGGTGGCCGACAACGATCTAGCTCTGGGCCGCGTAGTCGACGCCGTCTCCCACAGCCCGTACTGGGACGACACCGCCATCTTCGTCCTCGAGGACGACGCCCAAGACGGCGGCGACCACGTCGACGCTCACCGCTCCATCGCCTTCGTTGTTAGCAAGTATTCGCCGGGAACGGCGGCCGAGCCTTATCTCGAGCACCGCTTTTACACCACGGTCAACATGATTCACACTATGGAAATGCTGCTAGGCTTGCCGCCTATGAACCAGAACGACGCCTATGCGCCGACTATGGGACCAATGTTCTCGGGCGCAGGCGACCAGCCAGCATTCCAGGTGGACTATCGCAACTTGAAGAACGGCCTGATTTATGAGACCAACAAGCGCGACGCCCGGGGCGCAAGCGAGTCGGCCAAGATGGATTTCTCCCGTCCCGACGCAGCCGGAGCGGCGATTCTGAATGAAGTTCTCTGGCGTGACCAGAAAGGCGACGCCCCGGTTCCCGCTCCCAAACACACCGTTTTTACCGAGGCAAGCGATTAGACCGGTCCCCGGAGCGACTTCGGGGGCATGGCTTCGGCTCTTCGGAGACCGAACTGTCGAATGGTCTGCCCAATTCAGGACCAGAACGGGAAAATGCAGCGACGGTCCCACATCTGCCCCCCGCCCAGTTGTGAACTAATCTAATTTATTGCCGATAGATCTGAATGAGCGCAACTATGCCCGAGTTCCGGACGGCTGTGATGACCTTGGTGGAAGCGTCGTGGGAAGACCAAAGTGGAGCATTGCAGACCGTTCCCGCGCGCATGGAAGACAGGTCCGCCGGGGGAGCATGCATACGAATAAAGACACCAATCGGGCTGGGATCAAAGCTGAGAATTCAGTGGCGCTTCGAGCAGTTCTCCGGTACTGCCAAGTATTGCCGAAGCGATGGGAAGGACTATGTCGTAGGTATTCAGCGAGACACAGCGAACAGTCCCATCCACAACCAGCTTGCGCCCACAAATGTTGCAGCGCCGGAAGGCATGAGAAGCAGCAGTCCTCCAGTTTTGATAGCCAGAATCGAAAGCCCGCCGCCGAAGCCGGAGAGCGAGCCGGTCGAAAGTACGCCAGCCCCACCGGCAGTGGAAACTGTGCCGATCGCGCACAGCGCGGTTCCCGTAACCGCGATGCCTCCTCCCCGGGCTGGTCACGAAATCGACGATCACAACAAGCCCTCCGGTTCGCAAGACTTCGATGCTCCTCGAATTCAAACCAAAAGGCCTCCAAAAGTAAAGCAAGCTGGCACGGAAAGGAAACCTATGCGACACAAATGGCTCGAACTGGCGCCCTGGCACAGTAGTCAGGACGAACTCAGCGAAAGCGGCGACCTAGGCAGCGACGGAAAAAGCAACGGCAAGGCCGAGAAGCAGAATCTTATGCCCCCGGTAACTTCGCCCGCGAAAAAGGGTCCGGTGCATTCTGCACGAGAGGTCCCAACTTTCCAGGTCGACCTGTCGCCCATGGAAGATATTTACCGCGCCACCGGAATCATGGCTCCGCGGAAGGGATACACCATTAACAAGGTGGTCGAAATGCTTAACAGCGAGCACATCCGCGGGTTGTCGAAGGAGATGAAGCGGGTTGCGCTGCTGATGGCTCTCGATGCCGCCGGCGTTCCGATCGGCGAAGTGCTGCAGGACGCCAAACTGCGCCGGGAAGCCCTGGATTCCCACGAGGCTCAGCAGAGAAAACAGGTGGAAGCCGAGTGGGCCCGGAAAGAAGAAGAAAACATCCAAATTCAGGCGGAACTGGAGAGCGTAAGGGCGCACTACATGGCGCGCATCAGCCGCAATTTGGATGGCGTGGCACGGGAGAAAGAGACGTTTGACGGTTGGGTGACCTTGAAGCGCCAGGAGTGCCAAAGCATGGTCGAAGCTGTGGAGCTGTGTTTGGAATCGCCCGTCTCCGAGCCCGCCGGCGCTTCGCTCCCGAACAAAAGGCCTGGAATGGCTGGCGCTGCGGCTGCCGGGGCACAACCGGTGTAATTTCGTTATCGACCGGAACGGTAGTCGCGCCCTAGACTCGCGAAGCGGCTTCACTGATTAGACTGAAGTGAGTACGGAGCCTTCAGCCAAGAAATGGAGCGAGTCCCGCCAGGGACGTCGCCGGCTCTCACGCACACCGAAGGTGTGATTCCACCAACTTGGCCCTACCCGCTCCCCGGCTTTACACTAAATGTGTGAAGATTGCGCTCGGCCAAATCAACCCCACGGTCGGAGATTTCTCCGGGAACGCTGCCAAGATCGTCGAGTTCTCCCGCCGTGCGGAATGGAACGGCGCCGGGCTGATCCTTTTTCCCGAATTGTCGGTTTGTGGCTACCCGCCTCGCGATCTAGTGGAGCGTCCCTCCTTCGTTGCCCGCAATCGTGAAACTGCCGAGAAGATTGCCCTCGAGACCCGAGGCATCTCCGTTATCTGCGGCTTGGTAACTCCCGCGCACTCCGAAACCGGCAAGTCCGCCATGAATTCCGCTGCGCTCTTGCAGGATGGAAAAATTGTGTTCCTGCAATCGAAGATGCTGTTGCCCACCTACGACGTCTTCGACGAGATGCGCAACTTCGCCCCCGCCAAGAGTCAGGATCTGTTCTCTTTCTGCGGCAATCAAATGGCGCTTACCATCTGCGAGGACGCATGGAACGACAAGCTGTTCTGGCCCAAGCGGCTGTACACAGTCGATCCCATCGAGGCTTTGGTTCGCGCCGGGGGAAACTTCGTGCTCAACATTTCCTCCTCGCCTTTCTGGATCGGCAAGCGCGAACTCCGCCGCGACATGCTGGCCGCCATCGCCCGCCACCACAAGGTTCCGGTAGCGCTGGTCAATCAGGTTGGAGGCAACGACAGCCTGGTCTTTGACGGTTCCAGCCTGGTGCTCAATGCAAAAGGCGAGGTCGTCGCGCAGGGGAAATCGTTCGAAGAAGATTTGATCTACTTCGATTCGAAGACGCTCACCGGGGAACTGCACGAGCAGATTGAAGGCGAGGAAGCCAGCGTATATGCCGCACTGGTCTTAGGCACGCGCGACTACATGCGCAAGTGTGGATTTCAAAAGGCCATCATCGGCCTGAGTGGTGGAATCGATTCGGCGCTCACCGCCGTCATCGCCGCCGATGCCGTCGGTGCGGAGAATGTGATCGGCGTGGGCATGCCCGGCCCGTATTCATCGCCAGGCTCGATCGACGATGCCCGCGCGCTGGCAAAGAATCTGGGCATGCTCTTCGAGTTGCTTCCGATCAATCAAGTGTTTGAAGCGTACCGGCAGACTCTGCAGGAAGTGTTCGTGGGTCAGAAGGAAGACGTTACCGAAGAGAATATCCAGTCGCGCGCCCGGGGCACGCTGCTGATGGCGCTGTCTAATAAGTTCGGCGCCATCGTGCTTTCCACCGGCAACAAAAGCGAGCTGGGCGTGGGCTACTGTACACTTTACGGGGACATGGTCGGCGGCTTGGCGGTCATTTCGGATGTGCCGAAGACCCTGGTTTACCGGCTGAGTCATTACGTGAATGCGCACCGCGTGATTGTTCCGCAGGCTACGCTGGAGAAGCCGCCATCGGCGGAGCTCCGGCCCAACCAGAAGGATAGCGATTCGCTGCCGCCCTACGAGATTCTGGACGCAGTACTTGAAGATTACGTGGAAGACGCGCACTCCGCCGAGCGGATTGCGGCCGATCGCGGATTTGACATCGAAGTGGTGCGGCGCGTCCTCCGAATGGTAGATCGCGCCGAGTACAAGCGCCAGCAGGCGGCCCCGGGTATTAAGATTTCTCCCAAGGCCTTCGGCTACGGCCGCCGTTTTCCCATCGCTGCGAAGAGCGAGGCTTGAAAGGGATCTCTCAGGGATTGGGTCGGAGAATCCCCGTGTGTCCTGCTCCTCAATAATTGCTTTGAAAGGAAACCATGCGCAGTTCTACCAATCTGATTCTCATACTCCTGCTGGCGTGCAGCCTGGCCGCAGCTCAAACCCCGAGCACCGCGAAGCCTGCGGCGGCGAAAGTCGCGGAGAAGCCAGCCTCCGGAGGGGCCGTCAATCTTCCCTCGGAAGCCACGGTGGACTCCTTCATGCAGCAGACGTTTGGCTATGAGCCACAGGTGAGTTGGAAGATTTCCAGCATCCGGCCTGCCCCGGTGCCGGGTCTGGCCCAGATAGATGTGATTCTGGCCAATCCGCAGGGCCAGTCGCTCAGCCGGTTCTACGTTACGGAGGATGGCCAACACGCCGTGGTTGGCGAAATTATTCCGTTCGGCGCCAAGCCCTTCGATCCGGCACGGAAGACGCTGGAGAAGGGAATTAACGGGCCCTCGCGCGGGCCGAAAGACGCGGCCGTTACAATTGTCGAGTTCGGCGATCTGCAGTGTCCGGCTTGCAAGGCGGCACAGCCGGTAATCGAGGGACTCATCGCGGCGGAACCCACTGCGCGGTTCGTCTTTCAGAATTTTCCGTTGGAGATGCACAACTGGGCGGCCAAGGGCGCGGCTTATGCCGACTGCGTGGGGCAAGCGTCGAACGATGCGTTCTGGAAATTCGTCGCCAAGACCTATGAGACACAGGCCGACATCACGGCCGAAAACGCCGATGAGAAGTTGACTGCGCTGGCGGATGGCGTGGGCGTGAAAGGGGTCGACATTGCAGCGTGTGCCCGCACTTCCGCAACTAAGGCCCATATCGATGCCTCCGTTGCCCTGGGCAAGGCCGTCAATGTGAGCGGAACGCCAACTCTTTTTATCAACGGCCGCGTTGTCGGAAATCTCGATCCGCGAATGGCCGATGTCTACAAGGGTCTGGTGGATTTTGCTGCGAAGGAAGCGAAGTAACCTGGCTTCTCAGGGCAAGCGGAAGAGCTACTTCTCGCTCAGCCAGATCTCATCCGTGGTCCGATCCCGATTGGCCAGAACGTGCGGTGTGATTACGATCAGCAGTTCGTCCTCCTCTTTCATCCGGGTGTTGTCGGAGGCGGCTTGATTCAAGAGAGGAATGTCCGCAATGCCCGGAATGCCGGCGATTGAGAGCTGATCGTTGGTGGTGACTTCTCCTGCGACCACTGCCGGTTCCCCGTCACGGAGACGGATACTCCCCTTGTATTCCTGGTTGGCTATCACCGGCACTCCGTTGGCGCTCTGCCCAGTCAGCGACCGCACTTGCAGTTCAAGCGACATGCTAACTTCCCCGTCGCCGTGGATAACGGGTTTGGCCTTGAGGCTTAATCCCAGGTCTTCGTAACTGACCGAAGGAAAAGGCGGGACGTAGGTCTGATTCCCTAACACCGCGGAAATCGCCGACGAGTTGAAGACGGGCGCGTAGGATGCATTCAGAATGGGATAGCGCTCTCCTATGTGCAGCGTTGCTTCGTTGCCCTGCGATGCCCGCAAAGTCACGCGGCTCAGGCTGCGGGCCCACGACTCGTTGAGGGAAAGCGCCGTGGTAATGTGATCCAGGCTCACTCCTGAGAAGGAAAGGCCGTTGCCGAAAGTCGCCAGGGGCTGGCTGAAGATGCCGCTGGTCTGGCTCTGCAGTTGCGCCAGGAGCCCGGACAGAGCCGAACTTCCCGCGGAATTGATGCCGCCGGAAGAAATCAGCTGGTTGGCGAGCGACTGAATGCTTTGTCCGCCCAGCGCCGCCACCGCCGCCGCCACTGCCGCCACCGGAATGTTGTAGACGTTAAACGTATTCGGAATGTGCATTCCGATTTCGCGCGTGAAGTTGTGGCTGATCTGGTAGACCTCGATATCGAGCGCCACCTGCGGACGATCGTGGGTCAACTGGTGCAGCAGCTTGGTACACGCCTCCAGCGTCGCCTGCGGTGCGCGCACTTCCAGGATTCCACCTTGTCCTGGATTGATCTTCTGAAAGTCGCAAATGGTTTTCAGCGACGTAACCAGTTCAGTGGCCTCCTGCGGCGTGGTGGTTCCGGGTATCGCAAAAGTGGCGAGCGACATGCGGTCAAACTGCTTGTGATTCTCCTTAGTGTCCTTCGCGATCAGCACCTGGTGGGCGTCGAGCGGCGTCCACATCGTCCCGCTGACTAGACACGCCAACTGAAGAGCGGTAGAGAAGTCAACATCGTCTACATAAAAGCGCACCGGCTTCGCTGGAACTGAGTCGTCAAATTCAGCAGTCACGCCATACGCCGAGGCCAGCTCGTTAAACATGCCACGAACATCGCCGCGGTAGTGAAAGGTCGCACGATCGGCCCTGGGCTGAACGTCGATTGTGCTGGCTTCGGCTAACTCGGGAGACACTCCGCCCAGCCTGGAAGCTACCGGATCGCGCAACGATTCCGTAAGGCGCTCCGACACATAGGCATTCTCGGGATCGAGTTTCAGGGCGGCGCGGAACTCAGCCGCGGCCTGTTCTGGCTGGGCCTCGGCCAGAAGCGTGTCGCCGCGCTCGGTGTGCTGAAACACCAGGAGTGACTTCGTCATTTCCCGCGCCGAAAGAAACCTAGCGTCCTCCGGCACCAACCGCATGGCCTCGTCGAACTGGGCAAAAGCCTCTTCCAAATGCCCGTGATCCTGCAATTTCAGTGCATGGTTATAAGCGTCGTGGGCCTGCTTGAGATCCTTCTTCGAGGGAGCGCAGTAAACACCGCCCGGGACTCCGTTGCCGCAGGAGATGATCGGCGCGTCGACCGTCGCTTCGTTTGCGGCGAACGCCGGAACGGCCGGCATTGCCGCCAGAAGACCAACCGCCAGAATGGACCACACACGCTGCATTAGTTTGATTCTAACCTGCTGCCTGCTCGCCGCCGAGAGCTAATAGTCTCCGTACCTTCGGTTGTAACGGGGGATCAGGAATGAAGCCGACAGCCAGTGAGAACGCGGGAGCTGAGCTTTCTTGCGGCCGTGTAGCTCAACTTAGCATCAACCGCTCAATGTCCCGCGCCTTGCCGGTTTTCTCGTCGCAGTCGATCACCACCGCGCAGAGCCGGACGTCGCCCGTGGCTGGCTCAAAGCGAACTGGCATGCCGTTGAGGAACTTGTTGACTACCAACTCTTTCTTCACGCCGATCACTCCGTCGTAAGGACCAGTCATGCCGACATCAGTGACATACGCAGTTCCGTTGGGCAGGACCCGCTCATCGGCCGTTGGGACGTGCGTGTGCGTTCCCACGACCGCGGTTACGCGCCCGTCGAGATACCAGCCGAGTGAAATCTTTTCCGAAGTTGCCTCGGCATGGAAGTCCACGAAAATCACCTTGGCGGTAATTTTCTGCAGGAGCTGGTCAGCGGTGCGAAATGGATCGTCGTTCGACGCCATGAAGACGCGCCCCTGCAGGTTGATCACCGCGTAAGCGACCTTTCCTTTGTGACCCTGATACAGGCCCCAGCCGGGCATGTCGGCAGGATAATTTGCGGGGCGAAGCACGCGGCGTTGCGGACCGTGCCCGTTGCCTTCGACCATCTGAAAGTAATCCAGGATTTCGCGTTTGTCCCAGACATGGTTGCCGGTGGTGATAACGTCGATGTTCAGCTCGAACAGTTCCTCGGCCAGCGCCGGAGTAATGCCGAAACCAGCCGCCGAGTTCTCTCCGTTCGCTATAACGAGGTCGACGGCCTGATCGCGGACAATGCCCGGCAGCCGGTCCTTGACGATGGTCCGTCCCGGCCGCCCGAAAATGTCGCCGATGAAGAGAATCCGCATGTTGGAAACCAGAATTCGATGGTAACACGCGAATTCAGGCAGGCTGCTCGGCGATTTGCTTAACCTCGTGCAGCATAGCTTTGCGGATCAAACCGGAAAAGGGACCGACGAAAAGCCAGTAGGCGCGGAACTTGAAGGTTGCGGAACAGCCGAATGTTTGCACGCGCGTTTCGGTCTTGAGTTGCGTCCCGCCATCCGCAGGTGCGAGTGAGAAGCTCCAGATCCCCTTGGCATAGCCTTCGCGGTGAAAATCCGCGAACTCCGCCGGCGTGAGGCCGCGAACGATTCCCCCGTCGGGCCTCCAGAAACGTCCTGCAATGCCCAGCACTACCTCGCACTGCGGAACTGCCGCAAGCTCGAGAAAGGAACTACGTCCGCCCTCGGGCTCCCTGATTCCGCCGCGGTCCAGGCGATAACCGCGCAGCCGCATCAGGCCGCGAACGATGGGAAGGTCCGAGAAACGGGCGTGCTTTAGAGCGGCGTATGTCTTTTCATTGGAGGCATGCACCAGAACCGAATAGCTGGCGCTCACCTGATACTGCGGCAGCCATTCATCGATTGCCATCACCGCGCCAACTCCGCCGTCCGCAGAAAGTCGTAATTCCCCGCCGGGTTCAACTTCAGATTCACAACGCGTTTGTTGCGCACAACAACGTTATCCAGGTACCACAGATCGATATAAGGTAGTTCTTCGGCCAATATGCGCTGTATCTTGGCATAGATCGGCTTGCGCACGGAGGGATCGACTTCGCGGCGGGCCTCGTCGATCAACGCGTCCACTTTCGGATTCGAGTAATGGCCGCGGTTCGTCCCCTTCGGCGGAAATCTCGAAGAATGGAACACATAAAATATATCCGGATCTTCGTTGCCGCCGATCCAGCGCAGTGAGTAAAGCTGAAACGCTCCGTGAGTCACGTCGGCGAAGAAAGTGGCCGACTCGAAGCTCCGGATATCGAGCACAATCCCCACCTCGTGTAACTGCTGTTGCATAACGGCGACCATCAAACGCGTGCTCTCGGTTGTGGACGTCTTCATGGTGATGTGGAAGCGTACGCCGTTCGTCACCGTGTAGCCGGCCGCATCGAGCAATGCCCGCGCCTTGTCGGGATCGTGGTCATAGGATGGCACGTTGCCGTTGTAAGCCCAGCTTTGCGGTGGAAGAACGCTCCGCGCCGGCTGCGCCTCGCCGTGCCACAAATATTCGATCATCGGCCGACGGTCGAGGGCATATGCGATGGCCTGGCGCACGCGCACATCCTTCAGGATCGGATCGCGCAGATTGAATCCCAAGTATTGCACCTCGGTGCCGGGCGCGGAATCCACCGCCAGAGATGGTTCACGCTCCAGAGTCAGCACAGCGTCGGATGGGAACGACCCGTTGATAATGAGGTCCGCGCTGCCTTTGCGCAGTTCGAGGGCTTGCGTAGTCGCGTCGGGCACCACTGCGAAGCGCACGCGAGCGACCTTTACCTTCTCGGCCCAGTATTCGTCGTTGCGTTCGATTATCACTTCCTTGTCAGTTTCGGCGCTCACGAATCGGAATGGCCCCGAGCCCATCGGGTGCCGCGAAATCTCATCCCCGCTGCCGTAGGGCACAATGCCCATCGCGCCGTCGGAGATGTTCCACAGTAGTGCGGCATCGGGTTCCTTCATGTGAAAGACCACAGTGTAGTCATCGGGCGCGTCGAGGTGATCAACGAAGCGATACGCCGCCGCCTTGGTGCTGCGAATCTTTCCCGCAAGCAGGGAATCGAAGGTCCACTTCACATCGCGCGCGGTGAGCGGATGCCCGTCATGAAACTTCACACCGTGATGCAGATGAAAAACGTAGGTCAGCGGATCGGGAATCTCCCAGCGTTCGGCCAGTCCCGGCGCCACATCCAGGTTGTCGCCCCGCGACAGCAGATCGTCGAAGATGAGATTGTCGATGCGTTCCGAATACGCGTCCTGGCCGACTCGTGGGTCCAGATTCGTGGGGCTCGATTCGATCACCATCACCAGCGTGTTGGGGTCAGCCTTGCCCGAGCAGGAAAGCAGAGAAGCCATCAAAAGGAAAGTTGCGAGAACTGACGAAGCCCGGCCCATCAGCGGCAATCCTGCGACATTGCGTAGAGCCGGTTGACGGTTCTCCAGTTGCGCGTAGTTGGAACCACTGCCAGCACCCGGTCTACAGGACTCTTCATCAGAACGCTTCCTGAAACTCCATTCGGGAGGTGGAAGTATATCTCCTTGCCGAAACAGTGGAACCGGTCGGGCGCCACTGTCAGCTCAGCAAGCTTCTTCAAAGCGGCAGCCGCGGGAGCCGCGGACAGAAACATGACATGCAGTTTTTCCAAATCGCCCCCACGCTCCTTCAAGAAAGGATTGTCTGCGATCACCTTGCCCATTTCGTCACGGGTTCGTGAAATGACCGAAACCGAAAAGCCAAAGTCGTCAAGAATTCGTTCCTCAATCTTGCCGGACAATCCGGAGGTGGGAACCTTACCGGCTTTGAAAACCACGTTCCCACTCTGAATGTAGGTCTGGACCTGTTCGAACCCAAGCGCTTCGAACGACTCTCGAAGCCGGTCCATCTTGATCCGCTTGTGTCCTCCCACGTTGATTCCGCGAAGCATCGAAATATAAATCGCCATAAGTTAACCAGTCTGCGCTTGCCGGCCATCGCCGCTTAAGGGTATGGATAGGAAATCTTACCCAACACCGCCGGGCTCTTCGCACCTGTCGCCGACGGAACATTCGAGGGACGCCGGTGCCAGGTTTCGTGCGCGAGAAGCGCAAACGCTGCCGCCTCTTTCGCCGCCGAAGGCAGGCCCAATTCGTCGGAAAATCGCAGCCGCAATCCGAGCGCTGCCAGTTCGCCGGTTAACATGGCCACGAGCACAGAGTTTTTCGCCCCGCCGCCGGAAAGAATCATTTCCTGAAAACCCTGCTTCCGCTTTAATCCTGCGTCTTTCAGAAGAAATCGCCGCACTGCATCCGCAATCGACTTTGCCGTCAGCGCCGCAGCTGTCGCTACCGCATCTTGCTTTTGGAAGTGTCCGCAACTAAGCAGAAAGTCGCGCACAAACTCCTGGCCGAATTCCTCCCGCCCCGCAGTCTTGGGGGGCCTTCTCCGGAAAAACTCGTGCTGTAACATTCTGCGTACGACTTTGCGCAAAATTTGTCCCGAAGCGGCGATCTTTCCGTCGCGATCGAACGGCTTTCCGAACAACTTCTCGGTGACGGCATCGATCACCATGTTGCCCGGTCCGGTATCGAATGCGACCACATCGAGTGCCGCCGCGCCCGCGGGGATTGCAGTAAGGTTTGCGATGCCGCCGATATTTTGTAAGATCCTCCCGATGTGCGCATCGCGAAAGAGCATGTAGTCAAGAAAGGGAACCAGCGGAGCGCCCTTGCCCCCGGCCGCGATGTCCGCCGGACGAAAATCCGAAACCACCGGCACACCCACTCTCGCCGCAACGATCGCCGCTTCGCCCGTCTGCCAAGTCGCGGCAAGAGTTCGGCCGAGGAAGCGGCGCGCCTCGCCTTGATGATAAAGCGTTTGTCCGTGGCAGCCTACCAACTCCACTTTCGCTCGGAACTGCCGCGCGGTAGCCAGCACCACATCGGAATAAAGTTCGCCCAGCAAAAAATTCAACCGGGCCAGATCGGCCACGCTGGCTCGTGAAGAATTCATCGCGGCCAGCACGTGCTCCCGGACCTTCTTCGAGTAAGAGTACTCAGCGTGCCCCAGCAATTCGAACTTGGCGATGGAGGCCCGGCGCGAACTTTGAACTCCCGAGTCGATCCGCATTAACACCACGTTGATGCCGTCGGCAGATGTCCCGCTCATCACCCCGGCCACGATCATGTCTTTCTTCATCATCCCCGCGGCCGCCGCACGTTTCCGCGATAGTTCTCCAATCGATTCAGGGCTTCCAATCGCGCCTGCTCGCCGAATTCCCACAACTTCCGCGAGAGCCTTTCGACTGTCGCCGCAGAGGGAGCTTTTGTTCTGCGCAATATCTTCGCAGACTTGTTCTTGAAGGCCAGCACGCGCCGCACTGACTCTTCGACGCGTCTGGCAAGCCTAGGCTCGTGCTCTACGGCCTTCACCAGCTCTTCGGAAGCTTTCTCGATGTAGTCCTCACGATGGCAGATCAAGCACAGATCTCCGCCAGCCCGAATGAACTCAACCGCGGCCTGTCCCCCTGAAGGCGCCGACAGCACCGCGCCCATTTCCAAGTCGTCCGACACAATCAGATTGCGATATCCGATGCGCTTGCGCAGGATACCGGAAATCCACGATTTCGAGAGCGAGGCGGGAGTTCGATCCTTGGTAACCAGCGGATACGCGGCATGCGAAATCATCACCAGCGGCATCTGTGCGCAAAGCGTGCGGTAAGGCAGCAAATCCTCAGCCCAGAGCTTTTTCAGCGGTTTCTCGATCACCGGCAGCTCGTGATGGCTGTCGAGTGTGCCTTCGCCGAGGCCGGGAAAGTGCTTGCCGCATCCCAGCACGTCCGCTGCCCGGAGGCCTGACAGAAATGCGCGGGCATAAGCAATCGTCTCGCGTGGATTCGCTGAAACCGAGCGCGAGCTCATCACCCTGCGGGAAGCTTCAAATGCAAGGTCGAGCACGGGAGCGAAGTCCACGTTGAATCCCAGGGCACGGCAGTTCTCTCCGATCACTAGTCCATGTTTGCGGAAGAGTTTGCGATCGCTCGTGGCGAACACTTCCGCCGCCGAAGGGGCTGGACCCAGCACATCTCGAAAGCGGTCGACACGCCCGCCTTCGAGATCGACGCAGGTAAACAGCGGCGTCGCAACGCACTTCTGACAGTCGCGCAGCATCCGCCAGGTCTGCTCGGCGCTCTCTATATTACGAGCAAACAGGATCACTCCCGCCGGCTGCAGTCGCGTGAGCAGGGAACTGAGCCGCGGCGTCATCTCGGTACCGTCGAAGCCGACGATCAGAAGCTGGCCGATTCCGCTGATCCGGCGCGTCTTTCGTGGAGTAGTCAATGGTTAGATTTCTTTCTTTAACCCAGCCAGCAAGTTCAAAGCCTCCAGCGGTGTGAGCCGGTTCAAATCCACTTCCCGCAGCTTCTCCAGCACAGGCTGCGACAACGGCGTAAAGATGGTTAACTGCGTCGCCGGCGGCGAAGCTCCCGGAGAAAGATGCCCTGTCGCCAGTCGCTCGACAGATTCATGCTCGGCCAGCACTTCGCGCGCCCGCGTAATCACTTCATTCGGCAGACCCGCCAGCTTCGCCACTTCAATGCCATAGCTGCGGTCAGCCGCGCCGGGCTCAACTTTGCGCAAGAATACGATCCCGCCGCCGGTCTCCTTTACCGATACGTGATAATTCTTCACTCCCGCAAGCTGCTCAGCCAATTCCGTCAGCTCGAAATAGTGCGTGGCGAATAGAGTCTTCGCCCGCACCCGCGCATGCAGATACTCAATCGCAGCCCAGGCAATCGCGAGTCCATCGTAGGTCGAAGTGCCGCGGCCGACCTCGTCAAGCAGAATAAGCGACCGCGCGGTCGCCGTATGCAGGATCGCCGCCGTCTCCGTCATCTCGACCATAAACGTCGAACGCCCGCGCGCCAGGTTGTCACTGGCGCCGATGCGAGTGAAGACACGGTCGACCACGCTGAGCCGCGCCGAACGCGCCGGAACGAACGAGCCCATTTGTGCCAGGATGACGATCAGCGCCGTCTGCCGCAGGTAAGTAGACTTGCCACCCATGTTCGGCCCAGTCAGCAGCAGAATCGTGTGAGTGGTTGCGTTCAGGTAGAGATCGTTGGGCACGAAGCGCTCGCTGCCTCCGGCCACCTCCTGCTGCTCGATCACCGGGTGCCGCCCCTCAACAATCTCCAGGTCGCCCGAGTTATCGCCCGCCAAGGCTTCGTCTATCGAAGATATGAATTGCGGCCGGCAGTAATTGCGCAGCGCCGCGATGTGCGCCAGCGAGGCCAGCACATCCACCTCAGCCAGCGCCAATGCCGTCTGCCGGATTCGCTTCGCCTCCGACGCAATCGCCGTTCGCAACTCGGTGAACAGCCGCCGCTCGATCTCGACAATCTTTTCCTGCGCATCGAGAATCTTGGCTTCGTATTCTTTCAACTCAGGAGTGGTGAAGCGCTCGGCCCCCACCAAAGTCTGCTTGCGTTCATAATCCTGCGGAACCAGATGCAGGTTCGGCTTCGAAACCTCGATGTAATAGCCGAAGATTGAATTAAACTTAACTTTGAGCGAGCTGATCCCAGTTCGCCCGCGTTCCCGCTGCTCGATCTGCGCCAGCACCTGTTTGCTGTTCCGCGAGAGTTCGCGCAGCTCATCCAGATCGCGATCCACTCCCGCTGCAATCACGCCGCCATCGGCAAAACTCAACGGAGGCTCCGGCACAATCGTATTTTCGATGCGCCCATGCAGGTCGCTCAGTTCGTCGAGAGCGCCGTGCAAAAGTTTCAGGCGCTGGGCAGAAAGCCGTCCCGCCGCAGCCTTGATTCCCGGAATCTTCCCGAGCGATGCGGCCAGGGCCAATACGTCCCGCGGATTTGCTGTTTCCAGTGTTACTCGGCTCAAAAGCCGCTCCAGGTCGAGCACGCCATCGAGTGCGCGCCGCAACTCCTCACGTGCAATGGTGTCCTTCACACCCGCATCCACGGCATCAAGGCGTGCATTGATTTCAGTCAGATCGAGCGCTGGCCGCAGCAACCAGGCCCGCAGCAACCGCTTGCCCATAGGCGTAACCGCGGCATCGATCGAGCGAAACAGAGTAACGCCAGCATCCGCTCCGGCAAACAGCGGCTCAATCAGTTCCAGGTTGCGGACCGTAACCGCATCCAGCACGAGACAGTTCTGGCGCTCGTACCAGCCGATACGGTCAACGTGATCGAGCGACCCACGCTGCGTCGAGCGCACATAGTAGAGAATCGCCCCTGCGGCCGCGGCCGCGGCCGTCCGCCCCGCCAGCCCAAATCCCTCGAGCGATAAAACTCCAAAATGATTCTCCAGCAGCGGGATGGCATGATCGGGAGCGAAGATCCAGTCGTCGAGAGGGGTCTCCGCACAAGTCACTCCGGGTGCCCGAGGTTGCGGTGTCTGTGTGGGCAGTGGGTACGTGGGCAAGGAGCGGTTGGTCTTAGCCTCAAACAGCGGCGCCGCCGACGCATACAACAACTCTTTCGGCCGCAGCTGCTCCAGCTCTTCCTGCACCCGCCGCAGCGCGCCCTCACCCGAAAATTCCGTAGCGCGAAACTCGCCAGTGGAAAGATCCAGCGCGGCAAAGCCCACGCGTTCTCCCAACTGGGCCAACGCCGCGAGAAAATTGTTTTCTTCCGACCCAAGTAACGAATCCGCGGCCGTTCCCGGAGTGACCACGCGCGTCACTTCGCGCCGCACCAGTTTCTTGGCCAGTCGCGCATCTTCCATTTGCTCGCAGATGGCCACCTTGAAGCCCTTGCGGATCAGCTTGCCAATGTAGCCTTCCGCCGCGTGGTGGGGCACTCCGCACATGGGCACCGCGATGCCTTTCTCCTTGTTGCGCGAAGTGAGTGTGATCTGCAGCTCTTTGGAGGCTACAATCGCATCGTCAAAGAAAAGTTCGTAGAAGTCCCCCAGGCGGAAAAACAGCAACGCGGTAGGATGTTCTTTCTTGACGGCGGCATATTGCCGCATCAGCGGAGTGGACGGCTCGGTCATTGTTTCAGCGTGCTTGGCGCGGATTATAACAAAGGCTTATCTTCACCTTGTGTGACTCCTGCACACAGCCCGAGCAGAAATGGCAGTTGACGCAGCTTCTCCCACAGTGTTTACCTAATACATGGAACTCCGCAAAGATCCCATCACTCGCTCCTGGGTCATGACAGGAGACGACCCAACTGAAAGCACGCCGCGTCCTCAAACCGCGTGCCGTTTTTGCCCAGATTCACCCGAGGCCACGCAGGTCATTTCCGCCCTGCCCAGCGCCGCGGGTTGGTCGGCGCGGTCCATGGTGCATCCCGCTCCGCTCTACCACATTGAAGGCGAGCCCGGCCGTCGCGGCGACGGCATTTACGACCGTATGAATTCAGTCGGCGCCCATGAAGTGCTGGTCGAGAATCCCCGTCACGACCGCCAGCTCTGGCATGCCAGCGACGATGAAATCGGGATGTTCCTGCGGCTCGCCGCCGAACGCATCCTCGATCTCAAGCGCGACCCGCGCATCAAGTACGTTAGTCTCTACAAGGACTATGGCCCCAACGCGGGCCAGGAATTCAGCCATCCTTCGTCGCAGCTCACGGCCACCATGTTCGTTCCCCGGCGCGTGCTCTACGAATTACGGGCGGGACGCGAATATTTCACAGAGAAGGAGCGCTGCGTTTTCTGCGACATTCTTAACCAAGAGGAACGTCAGGCCTCGCGCGTGATCGAGGCCCGCGGCGATTATGTCGCGCTCGGACCCTACGCTCCGCGCGTTCCCTATGAAACCTGGATTCTGCCTCGCAACCACGAGGCCTCCTTCGAGCGGACGGGATTGTCGAAGCCAGGACTACGAACCAATCTCGCTGCGCTTCTTCGCCGAACTCTGCAGCGTATTCGCACCGTCACGGAAGGCTTCCATCTCGTGCTGCACACTTCGCCCAACAGCCTGCATCCTTCGAAAACCCTCGGCTATTGGAAGACGATTGACGACGACTACCACTGGCACATTGAGATCATGCCGGTAATCGCCGCCAAAGCCCGCTCCTACACGTTCAAAGAGGTCTACTACTCGCCGGTGAGCTCAGAGACCGCAGTCAAGCAACTGCGCGAGGCCAAGATAGACGGCTGAGGAATGTGCCGAGTCGCGCCTTTGATCGAGTACGTTTGCAAAGTCCAACAGGAATTTAGGAGACCAAGTTGAAACACACGCTCTGCATGGTGCTGTTGCTTGTGGCCGCATCCGTAGCCCAGACTGCCAGCAGTCCATCGGCAAGCGCTGCCTCGCCGGAAAAACAGAAAGCCCTCTGGCAAAAACTGGAGTCGACGATTCACGATGTCGATCAGCGCCTCGACGGCGTGATGGGCGTGGCCATCGAAGACCTCAAAACCGGCGACCAGTTTTTCCTCCACGAAAATGAAGTCTTCGCCCAGGCCAGTTCGATCAAGATCACGGTGCTCGCCAATCTGTATCTCCAGGCGCAGCAAGGCAAGCTGAAGCCCACGGATCTATACACCGTGCAGGCTTCTGACCTCGTCCCCGACAGCGACATCATGGGCGGGCTCACGCCCGGCGTCACCCGCATCACGCTACGCGATCTCGCCACCATGATGGTTGCGGTCAGTGATAACTCCGCAGCCAACGTCCTCATCGACCGCGTCGGGATGGACAACGTCAACGCCATGCTCGATTCCCTCGGCCTCGCGCACACCCGCCTGCGCCGCAAGATGATGGACCTCGACGCCGCCAAACAAGGCCACGAGAATATTTCCACGCCCCGCGAAATGATGACTCTGCTTGAAGCCATCTATCGTGGAAAGCTGCTTAACAAAGAATCGACTGAAGATTTTTTCAAAGTTCTGAGCACGAACAAAGACTCGTGGATTCCCAGCGATCTACCGGCTGGTGTGAAGATTGCAAACAAGCCGGGCTCGCTCGAAGCCGTGCGCAACGACTCCGGCATCGTCTTCATCGAAGGGCGTCCTTATGTAATTTGCGTCATGACCGCATTCCTCACTAACGAACGCGACGGTGAACAAGCCATCAGCAAGATCTCGCTCGCCGCCTGGCGCATGTTCGACCGTCTCAGCCGTGCCTCGGAATACGGCCGGGTCGTCTCGCCGGGGAACGGAGTTCGATGATCGTGCCTATGCCTGATCACCACGAAAGCAATAAGTGCGGAGAGCGCCCGCTAGGGCCGGCCTCCGGCCCCGCGCAACAAACGAATCACCTCGGTATTGTTTCGAAACTGTGCCCAAGTCAGGGGAGTGTAGCCAGTTCGGCTCCGCAGGTTTACATCCGCACCCGCTGCCAGAAGTGCCTTGACTACGTCCGGGTTTGCCTTGGGGTTCCGGCAGGCGAGGATCAAAGCTGTTTGCCCGCTCTGATCCAAACTATTTACGTCCAGCGCACTAACGCCCAGGGCATTGACGTTGGCGGCCGTTGCAGCGGACAGCAACTGCTGCACCGCCTTCAAGTCTTCCCGCGCCGCCGCGCGCATCAGGTCGGTTTCATCAGGATCCTCAAGTGTTTCCCCACCGCTTCCCAGTTCGACGGGCCAGGCGATTGGAATGATCCGGACCACCCTGATGCCAATATCCCCATTCATCTTCTGAAAATCGTTCAGCTTGAAATAGCCTCGCAACAAGGGCTGAATCTGTATCCCAATCGTCGATTGCCATGCCTGACCTCCGACCGGGCGCCACACCCCGGCGGCTTCATCCCACAGCTGCAACCGGAACACGTTGAAGCCGTCGGCCAGGTTCCACTCGAAGTGCGCATCCAGATCACGAATGAAACCGGCAGGGCTGATCCAGATGACAGTGCAGATCACCAGCAAAGCAGCAACCACGTAAGGCCATAATCGCCGGCCAGCAATACGAGATACCAGCACCGCCGCCAACCCGACCAGGGCTAACGCTTCAATCAAGAAGCCCGCAGCGATGAGTACTTCACCGGCAATGTTCCACCAGCGCAGGCGCCAATCCAGGAACCCGCCCTCGTCAAAATGCCAGAACGGATTGAGATAGAGAACGACCAGGCCCGCGACAAACAGCAGTGCCCCGGCTTCTAGGCCGGTGATTGCCCAGGTCGTGCGGCGGATGTGCTTGGCGCTTGGAGTGAGCATCGATGTCTGCCAGCGTCATGCGGACCAGCAAGAAGAGTATAGACATTGCGCGGGAGCGGGCAATCAAAGCCGGAATCAAAGCCGATACTACCAAGGATGGCGTGGAGGGAACACCGAAGAGAGTTTATTGCGCTGCGGCCTTCGCATGCAGCCCCGGCATCCGCTGGTGCAGAAGTCGCTCTGCTGTCTTCGCCTCCACCGGCGGGGAGAAGAAATATCCTTGCCCCAGTTCGCACCCCAGCGTGTGGAGGTGATCGAACTGTCTGCTGGATTCAATACCCTCGGCAATCACCTTCAACTTCAATTTGTGCGCCAGCAGGATGATCAACTCCACCGTATCGCACATGCCGCGGTCGACCAGCATTCCCGCGATCAGGGAGCGGTCGATCTTCAAGGCTTCAATCGGGAACTGCCGCAGCCCGCTCAAAGACGAATTCCCCGTTCCAAAATCATCCAGGATCACCCCGACCCGGAGTTGCTTGAGGTGCGAGAGAACTGTTGCCGTCAACTTTGCATCGGCCGCCGCCACGCTTTCCGTCATCTCCAGGTGCAGCCGCGATGGGTCAATCCCAGTCTGTCGCAGGGTCGCTTCCAGGCCGCTGACGAACCGGAGATCGGCCAATTGCCGGGCCGAGACGTTCACGCTGACGCTCACGGCCAGTATCGGGGGATTCTCAGCGCCAGTCACAGCGTCCCAGGCGCGCAACTGCTGGCATGCTTCCAGAATCGCCCACTGACCAACGCAAACCAGCAATCCCGTATCTTCCGCCGCGGCAACGAACTTGCCGGGAGAAATCAAGCCCTGCTCCGGATGCTGCCACCGCAGTAGCGCTTCAAACCCAGTGATCTGCTCGGTCTCGAGTTGCACGATTGGTTGGTAGTGGACGCGAAACTGGCGTTTCTCGAGTGCCTCTCGCAACTCGGATTCCAGCTTCAGCCGGTTAACGGCGCGCGTGTGCACTGCCTCGTCAAACACTTCGCAGCGGGACCCTCCCATAGCTTTGGCGCGGCGCATCGCGACGTCGGCATCGACCAGAAGATCCTCCGCCCGTTCATGCGTGGACTTGCTCAAAGCGATGCCCACACTCGCCGAGGTGCGCACCTCGCGCCCTTCCACCAGGAAAGGCTCGGCCACGGCGGAGAGGATTCGACTTGCGACTCGCATCGCGTTACTCGGATCACTCACCTCTTCGAGCAGGATGGTGAATTCGTCGCCACCCATTCGGGAAAGCACCGCATCCATGACGGAGTTTTCGAACCGTGGACGGGAAACCGTATCGTCGTGCCGCAAACAGCCCTCCAGGCGCTCGCCGATTTCCACAATCACCCGATCGCCCACCGCTGGACCCATGGTGTCGTTGAACATCTTGAAACCATCGAGGTCCACAAACAACACAGCGTGCTGGCGCTCCGGATTGCGCCGCGCCCGCGCGAACAAGTGCTGCAGGCGATCCAGGAAGAGACGGCGGTTCGGCAGCCCGGTCAGACCATCGTGAAAGGAGTTGTGCTCCAGTTGCTCTTCCGCTCGTTTGCGCTCCGTCACGTCGCGATTCACGATGACCAGCTTGGCGACTTCGCCCTTCTCGTTCCGGATGGTGCTGGCCATCGACTCCAAGACCCGCCAGGTCCCGTCCTTGTGGCGGATGCGGTACTCCAGTTTTCTGCCGACTCCAGTGCTGCGCGCCTCGCGGGCCGCCTCCAGCACCTTGAAACGATCTTCCTGATGGATCTGCTCAAAAGAAGATGTCTCGGATAGTTCCGCCGCCGAATAACCCAGAATTCTCTTATACGCAGGACTGTTGTAGAGCCGCCGCCCCTTCACGTCCACCAACGCAATCATGTCGGCCGCGTTCTCGGTGACGATCTTAAACAACTCTTCGCGCTGCTTCGACTCCCGGCGGGCAAAGTACATGCGGAACTGCTGGTAAATCACCAGAATGCCGAGCGCGGCAAAAGCGATCCAATTCCGTAGCAGCATGGTTTTACCTGGTCTGAAAGGAAGATCGTCCGAGGCCGACCTTCAGGGAGGATATCGGCAAATATAGGCAGGAGAATTAGCCGGCTGCGCCGGTTTTTCTAGGGATTTACGACGATCTTTCCGAACATCTGGCTCTTCTCCAGATACTCATGCGCCGCCCGCAACTCGCTGAGGGGAAACACGCGGTCGACCACCGGCTTCAGCCGGCCGGCAAACACGTGCCGCAGCACTTCATGCAACTCGCCCATGGTTCCCATATAGGAGCCGAGGAGCGTCAACTGCCGGGCAAACAGATGCCGCAGATCAAGCGCGACGTTCGGCCCGGTGGTCGCCCCACAAGTCACCAGCGTGCCGCCGCTCTTGAGAGATTTCACACTCTCGTCCCAGGTCGCTGCGCCCACGTGTTCCACCACGATGTCGACGCCTTCTTTATTCGTGATCTTGCGGACTTCTTCGGAGATCTTTTGCTGGTAGTGGTTGATGCCGTAGTCCGCGCCCAGTTCGCGGCCCTTGGCCAGCTTCGATTCATCGCCCGCAGTGGTAATCACGCGGCAGTGAAAGAATTTGGCAATCTGAATCGCGGCGATGCCGACGCCGGAGCTTGCCCCTAGCACCAGCACGGTCTGTCCCGGACGAATGCCGGCCCGTCCGACGAGCATGTGCCACGCGGTCACAAAAACCAATGGCACGCTGGCCGCCTGGTTGAAATCAAGCGAGTCGGGAATCGGAATCACATTCGCTGCCGGCACGGCAATCAGTTCACAGTTTCCTCCATCCACACCATTGCCCAGCACGGTGAATGCGCGGCACTGATTCTGCAGCCCGGCAACACACTTCTCGCAATGTCCGCAGTAATGTATGGGGGCCAGCAGCACCCGCTGACCCGTTTTGAATCCGCCAACGTACTCGCCCACCTCGACCACTTCGCCCGCGACGTCGCTGCCGAGAATGTGCGGCAGCTTTACGCCCGGCAGCCCCTTGCGCACCCAGACGTCCAGATGATTCAGCGCACACGCCCGCACGCGAACCAGCACCTGATCCTTGCGCGGCTGCGGATCAGCGACCTCTTCGTAGATCAAAACTTCCGGCCCGCCGAATTGATGAATGCGGACTGCTTTCATAACGATGCTCTCCCAAGAGCCTGAAACTAACACAAAATGCATTGCGTTTGACTCTGACTGTTAACCGACTGATAATCAAGACAGCAAGCTGCCTCCGGCTCGTGGACATCTACGAACAAATCGTGCAACTCCGCCGCGACGGACGCCGCGGCGCCGTGGCGACCATCGTCAACGTGCGCGGCTCAATCCCTTCCTTTAAGACCGCAAAGATGCTGGTGCGCGACGACGGCTCAATCGTTGGCACGATCGGCGGGGGTTGTGTCGAGGCCGATGTGTGGCAAGCGGCGCGTGAAGTCATGGAATCGGAAAAGCCCCGCACCCTCTCCTTCGATCTGAATCAGGATCCGAAGTACGACACCGGCCTGGTCTGCGGCGGCACGCTCGAAGTCTTCATCGAGCCGGTATTACCTCCAGCATTACTTTATGTTTTCGGCGCAGGTCATGTAGCAATGAACCTTTGCCAGGTCGCGGCTAATGCGGGATTCGACCTCATCGTTACCGACGACCGCACTTCCTACGCGACAAAAGAGCGTTTTCCAGCCGCTCGCGAATTGCACGCGCTCGATTTCGATGAGGCCACGAAGAAGCTCGACCCCAACGAAACTTCCTACATCGTCATCGTTACCCGCGGTCATCGCGACGACATGCGCCTGCTGCGCTGGGCGGTGCAGACCCGCGCCCGCTACGTTGGCATGATCGGCTCCAAGCACAAGGTGATTGGAATCTTCAAAACGCTGGAGGAGGAAGGCGTGCCCGGGCATCTGTTCGAACGCGTCCATGCGCCTATCGGACTCGACATCGGCGCCGTCACGCCCGAGGAGATCGCGGTCGCGATTACAGCGGAGTTGATCGCGTTTCGCCGGCATGCCAATGCCGGTTTGCCGCACATGAGCTGGTTCCATTCGCAAGAATCCAAAGCCGAAGCGAACGATGCCCCAGACGCGCGAGAAGCGGCGCTCGATGAACACGAGTAAATCGCTGACTAGTGATTGTTGATTGTGGAGCGAGTTCTCAATCGCCAATCAGCAATCAGAAATCAAAAATCAACAATTTTCCTTATTCCCTGCTATCTTCGCAGCATGACCCGCGCTTCCAGCTTCGCCGGCCTGATTCTCGCCGCTGGCGAGTCCTCGCGCATGGGCCGGGACAAGGCCTTGCTGCCGTGGCCGCCGCCCGCGGTCGGGCAGGCGCCTTCGAACGACACGTTTCTGTCGGCGGCGATTCGCTCACTCTTACGAGCGGCGGACTTCGTCGTGGTTGTGGTCGGAGAAAATGAAGCTGCGCTGGCGCCAATTATTTATGCGGACGGAGCCTCTCTAATAGTCAATCCCGAGCCGGATCGTGGCCAGTTCAGTTCGCTGCAAATCGGGCTGCACGCAGTGCTGAACCACGGCCGCGATGCCGCCATGGTTACGCTGGTCGACCGCCCTCCGGTCAGCACTACGACGATCCAGACCCTGCGCGATGCTTTCGAAGCCGCCGATCAGAACATCTGGGCCGTCGTGCCTGAGTTTTCCGGCAAACATGGGCATCCTTACCTGGTGGGCCGCGAAATGATAGAGGCGTTTCTCCGCGTCCCAGCCACATCCATCGCCCGCGACGTTGAACACGAGCATCAGCGGCACATCCAATATTTCCGCGTCGACGATCCCCTGGTCGCTCTGAATATCAACACGCCAGAGGACTACGCCGGGCTGCTGGCGCGCTCCTCCTGACTGATGTCCGCTTGACCAATGTCCGGCTGACCAATGTCCGTCATGACCAATGTCCGTTATTGCCTGCTTCCCCTCGAGCACGTTATCGTCGATAGATGAGCGCTGCCGAGGTCGAAGCATTTCTTCCTGTCACCAACGAATTTATCGATTCGATTCTCCGTCTTGAGCTGCGCGTCGCCGCATTCGACGGCGACGGCACGCTGTGGTCCGGCGACGTCGGGGAACGCTTCTTTGACTGGGAACTGAGAGAGGTCGGCATTATTCCGGAAGCTCTAGTCCGTCCTCTGCGCGAGCGCTACGCCGCCTACAAGCGCGGCGAGGTCGATGAAACCACGATGTGTGGCGAACTCGCGACAATGCACCGGGGCATTTCAGAGCTGAAGGTGATGGACGCCGCCTCCCGCTTCTTCGACCAGTTCTTTGCGGTGCAGATTTTCCCCGAGATGCGGGAACTGGTCCGCCGCTTGCAAGAAAACGGTTGTGAAGTCTGGGCGGTGTCGTCTTCGAATGAATGGGTAATTCGCGCCGGGATGCAGCATTTCGGCGTGCCCGAGAACCGCGTCCTGGCGACGAAAGTCAAACTCGACGATGGCATCATTACCGATCGGGTGATCCGCGTGCCTTCCGGCGCGGGTAAGCCGCAGGCCCTGCGCGAGGTCGTCAAGAAGGAAATCGACGCTGCCTTCGGCAATTCTCGCTGGGATCGGGACATGCTGGCGATGGCGAAGCATGCCTTTGCAGTTAACCCGAATCCGGATCTCGAATCCGTGGCCCGGGAGCGGGGCTGGCGAATTTATTTTCCCGAGGGCACGCATCGGCGGAACTGAGCTCGCGGCCCGCCGCCTCCCGTTTAGAATTGGGCAGCAAATGTATTCCGAAAAGCTACTTGATCATTTCCAGAATCCGCGCAATGCAGGAGAAATTGCCGGTGCCGACGCCACGGCAGAAATTGAGAATCCCGCCTGCGGAGACGTGTTGCGGCTAACCCTCAAAGCCAGCGGAGGCCGAATTACCGGGGCCCGGTTCAAGGCTAAGGGCTGCGTGGCGGCCATTGGCTGTGGCTCGGCATTAACGGAATTGATTGTGGGGAAGACGCTGGAGGAAGCTCGCAAGTTGCGGCGCGAGGATGTGATTACCGCTGCTGGCGGCCTGCCGCAGGCTTCGAGCCACGCCGCCCAGTTGGCTCTCGACGCGCTTTCGGCAGCGCTGAGCCGGATCGGGAAATAGTTCAAAGGTCATGCCGTCTTCCCACACTCCGCGCCGCATCGCCTGCCTGCAACCGAGTGCGACCGTCATTCTCGCTGCGGTCGGGGAACTCGACCGCGTGGTCGCCTGCACAAAATACTGCGCGGATGTGGTGCCCGGAATTACAGCGAAGCCGCGGACCATCCTTGACGACTCCTGGACTGCCAATGCCGGGCAGATTATTGCTGTTCAACCCGATCTCGTCATCGCCTCCGTGCCTTACCAGGAGAAAGCGGTTATCGAAATACTCAAGTCTGGAGGCCCGTTTCTAGGGCTTGCGCCTAAGAATCTAGCAGATGTGTACGCTGACATCGCCATGATCGCCGGGGCGGTCGGTGCGAGTGAACGCGGCGAGGAAGTGATCACCGTCATGCAGCAGCACATCGAACGTGTCAGCGCCCGCACTGCCGGTGTAGCCCGTCCGAGAGTCTTCTGCGAAGAATGGGGCAAGCCCCTGATTACGTCGCAAGCCTGGGTCGCGGAACTGGTGGAAGCCGCCGGAGGTAAGTTTCTGGGCGTGCCCGGGCGGCAGATTTCCCCCCAAGAAGTGGCCCGCATGGATCCTGAAATCTTGATCGCCGCCTGGTGCGGAGCGGGCGACCGTGTGCCGCTGGAGAAAATCGTTACCGACCGCAGGTGGCAGGGAACTCGCGCCGCTCAAGCTTCCCGTATATATTGCGTGCGGGACGAGCACCTCAACACGCCGGCTCCCACGCTGCTGCGCGGTCTCGACGCTTTAGCGTTTGCGATTCATCCCGAACTCTTTGCCAGCACGGAAGGAATCCGCCAGATTACTTGTGTGTCGTCTTCCACAGCCGCGAATCTCCCACTCTGAGTTAAGATGCTGCTCATGCCCGTCACCACCAGAATCGAAGAGGTTCGCAACGAAATAACGGCGCTCGCGCAAGCGGCGCCTACGGCCAAAGATCTCATGCAAGGCGTCTGCAAGCTTTTGCACGAGCGCATGCTTAAGTACAACTGGGTTGGCTTTTACATGCTCGAAGCCGGCGCCCAACCGCCCATGCTGGTGCTTGAAGCTTTCGTGGGTGCCATGACTCCGCACACGCGAATTCCGCTTAACCAGGGTATTTGCGGAGCTGCTGCTTCCAGCGGGAAAACGATCGTGGTCGATGACGTCAGCAAAGACCCCCGCTACCTCGCTTGCTCCCTGGAGACGAAATCTGAAATTGTTGTGCCCATTTTCGTGAAGGGGCAAGTTGCGGGCGAACTCGACATCGACAGCCATTTCGCGGCAGCTTTCGGCGCAGACGACAAGGCGCTGGTCCAATACTGCG
>Ga0209415_10000328_pt1 | contig 86089 bp, 67 predicted proteins | sample PeaSoiSIISIP2007_FD_187696 | JGI IMG/M metagenome (GOLD analysis project Ga0209415, IMG submission 187696) | Peat soil microbial communities from Weissenstadt, Germany - SII-SIP-2007 (SPAdes) (version 2) | ecosystem: Environmental > Terrestrial > Soil > Wetlands > Peat | place: Germany... | reverse complement strand
TCGCCACCCCGACGAGCACGACTTACGCCGACACCGCCCTCACGCCGAACACCGGCTACAGCTACCAAGTGCAGGCCGTAGACACGGCGAAAAACTCCAGTTCGTTCTCCAATGTCGCCAGTGCCACCACACTGGCGCAGCCGCCGACCGCTCCGGGCAATCTGACGGCAACCGCAGCCAGCACCACCCAGATCAATCTCAGCTGGACCGCCTCCACCAGCACGCTCGGGCTGGCCTACTACGTGATACAGCGATGCCTCGCCTCCAGCTGTACCTTAGCCCAGATAGCGAGCGTAAACGCTACTGCCTACACCGATTCGGGACTCTCGCCGGGCACCAGCTATACCTATGAAGTGGAAGCGGTCGATACAGCCGGGAACGTGGGCCCTCTTTCCAGCGCGGCGAGCGCGACCACAATGAGTCCGCAGCCGCCGACCGCGCCGGGTAGCCTGACCGCTACCGCGGCTGGCGCCACGCAGATCAATTTGAGCTGGACGGCATCCACCAGCGTGGTCGGTCTGGCCAACTACGTGGTGCAACGCTGCCAGGGCGCGAGTTGCACAAACTTTGCCCAGATTGGCGCCCCAGCCGGCACGACCTACACTGACACCGGCCTGTCGTCGAACACAAGCTACAGCTATCGGGTGCAGGCTGTTGATACGGCCGGGAACTCAAGCCCATTTTCCAGCATCGCCAGCGCTACCACGGCCAGCAGTCCGTATAGCACCAACTTCCCCCTGACCGAGAATCCCATATCCGAGAACGGCCACTGGATCAATGGAGGCACAGTCGGATTAGACTGGGCCAATGTGCAGACCGTAGCTGGAACCGCCGAGGGCGTGGGACCCGCTTCGGTCCCCTACTCCGATCCCACGGCGATTCTCGCCGGGACGTGGGGACCGAACCAAACCGTTACGGCGACCGTCTATAGCAACGGTGTCGAAGACAAGCCCACGCAAGGCTACGATAAAGAGGTGGAAATCCGTCTCCGAACCTCTATATCCGCGCACGTGATCACGGGCTACGAGGTCAACTGCCGTACGCCAAATGATTCCTACTCCTACATACAGATTGTCCGCTGGAACGGCGCCTTGGGAGATTTTACGAGTCTGAACATCATGTACGGGACCGGATGCGCCAACGGCGATATTCTGATGGCGACGATTTCCGGCAGCACCATCAATGTCTACCGCAACGGAACGCTGATGCTGACCGCCACGGATAGCACGTACACCAGTGGCAATCCCGGGATGGGCTTTAATTTTGGCTGTGGCACCGCCTACAACGAATTCGGATTTACCAGTTATTCGGCAACTGACGGAACGGGCACCGGCTCCAGCCCACCCGCTAACTGAACCAACGCGCTCCCTCGGCTCAATTGGGGCCGCGAATTGTGCGCGGAAGAACTCGCCCTTCCCGGGCAATCGCAATCCCCAGGGTCAGAAAGATATTCCACCGCAACAAGACTATCTTTGGCGCGCGTTCAATTTGTCGAGTGTGCGCTTCAGCTCTTCCAGTTTCTGTCCGGCTTCGCCGAGCTTGCCTTCGGCGGTCAGGCGCTGGTAATCGGCAAGGTCTTTGGCGGCTTCCGCGATGAGCGCATTGAGATCGGCCGCCGGCGAGGCGGGCGCGGCAGATACCGGCGGGGCTGGCGCCGTTTCCGCGGCGGAAGCGGTGGCGCTTAGCGACGAGGCCGCTCCACCAAAAAGAGACGCCATTGCCGACTCGAAAGTTGGTCCATACGCCAACCGGTCTTGCAGCGCGAGCACAACCAGCCGCAACTCCGGCATTGGACTGCGCTCCGCCTGCAGGTAAATCGGCTCGGCATACAAAAGCGCGCGCCCAGATGGAATCACCAGCAGTGCGCCGCGCCGTACATGCGAGCCTTGCTGGTTCCACAGCGTCAACTGTCCGGAAAGCTGGGCGTTCTGATCGATTCGCGCTTCGATTTGCAGCGGTCCGTCGACCAGCTTCGTCTTGGGAAAGTTGTAGACCACCGAGGTGCCGTACTGCGCGCCGTCGCTGCGCCCAGCAATCCAGCCAATCAGATTATTTCGATTAGCCGGCGTAAAGGGCAGAATCTCCACGAACTCCTCGCCGGCCTCGCCTGGCAGTTTCATCAGAACGAAGTTCGGTTCCATCGCCTGCGTCGTTTGCTCCCCTGCATCGCTCATGCCGACTTCGCTCGCAACCGTCCACAGGTCCTCGCGGTTGTAGAACGCTTCCGGATCCGTCATGTGATACAGGCCGTAAACTTCCGCCTGCAACTTGAGCAACATCTCCGGGTAGCGCACGTGTTTGCGCAGCCCGGGCGGCATCAGGGAAGCATCCTTGAACATCTCCGGGAAGACGCGGCGGTAGGCAGCAATGATTGGGTCCTCATTGTCGAAAACATAAAACGTCGTGGTGCCATCGTAGGCGTCGATGACCACTTTCACGCTGTTCCGCATGTAGTTAATGGAATTGTCGCCGAGTTGGTAGTGGCTCGAATACGGATAGCTGTCCGAGACCGTGAACGCATCCATGATCCACGACAGCCGGCCATCGTCGCCGAGCACGATGTAGGGATCGGGATCGTAGGTCAGGAACGGCGCCAATGCCGTTACGCGATCGTTGAGGGTGCGCCGCATCAGCAGCCGGCTGTCCGGATCGACGTCATCGCTGAACGGCAACTTGGCCAGGTCGCCGCGGTCGAGTGCGAGCATGATGCGGCGCAGGAAGCCTCCGATGACAATGCCGCCCGTGCCCTCGTAGGAAGTCAGGTTGTTGCTCTCGCCTTGCGGATAGTTGAATTCCTTTTGCCGCGTCTTCACGTAGACATCGGTATTTGTCAATTCTCCGAAATAAATTTCCGGGCGGGTTACGTTCAGACTCCGCACCATGCTCTGCACCGGCATATTACTCAGCATCAGAGTGGGCAGCCCCTCCGGCGTGAACCCATTCACCGGGTTCATGGTGATGCCGTAGCCGTGCGTGTAGATTAGCTTGTCGTTAATCCAGTTGCGGCTGCTTTCCGGGAGCTTATCGACGTTCAGTTCGCGCGCCGCGAGCATGACCTCGCGCGTCGTGCCGTCGATGTTATAGCGGTCGATGTCGATGTCGGGGAAGTCGTAGTAGGTGCGAATCTCCTGAATCTGACGCAGCGTATCTTGCAGAGCGCGCCAGTCCCACAACCGGATGTTTTGAAGCGTGGCCTGATTGTTCGCCGGATCGGCTGCCTCGACGGTCGTCTCCGCGGGAAATTCGCGTTGCGAGATCCGGTTCAACCCGTAAGCCTGCCGCGTCAGGTCGGTGTTGTAGATAATGTAGGGCTTCTCGCGAACCAGTTCGTTCGGTTTGACGACAAAGCTGCTGACGTACCAGCCGACGGCCTGCACCCCGAGATAGCAAACCAGCGCCGGAAGAATCGCCGCCACCAGCCAACGCCCGCGCGGCACACGCACGGCGTTGATCGTCGCTATGATCGCGCCCAGCCCGAGCGCCGCGCAGACCACGAGCATTCCCGTGAGAGTGACGTGCGCGTCTGTGTAGGTGACGCCAGAAAAGATCGTATGGTCGTCGAGTAATCGCGCGAACCGGCCGATATAAGCGTTCATCGCGAGAATAAGCAACAGAAACGCGAACGCCACGGAGAGACCGCGCCACGGTAACGCGACGTAGCGGCTAAGACGCCCGGCGAGAACGCGGCTTCCGCCCGTTAAGAAGATAAAGAGAGCGGCGATGGCACAAATAATGATCGCCAAAGTGAGCAGCCAACCGGCAATGAGCTGCCAGGCGGGCAACGCGAACAGAAAGAAGTTCAGAGGCTTACCAAAAACCGGGTCCACAACTCCGCCCCCGTTGCTGGGTGCGTACCAGAAAAGCGCGAACGCCGGCCACTCTGCCATCATGCTGGCCCCGGTTGCGGCGGCAATCGCGAGCGAAATGCCGAGCGCGCTAAGGCGCAGGACACGCTCGACTGGCAGTTTCAGCGGTTGTCCACCGATGAGAATTGTGTGGCCGTTTGTTAGATCGGGGAGATGGGCCCGCTTCAGAGCCAGAAAAGAGCCGTATAGGATAAGAAATGTTGCCGCTGCAAACGCGGCGAAAATTCCCCACTGAATGCCAAGCGTTTTCCAGAACACGTTCCCATATCCGAGGGACCCGAACCACAGCTGGTCCACGTAATACGACAACGCAGCCCGGCCGCCGAAGAGAATGGCGGCCACGACGGCGAAAAGGAGAAGAAAACGCCGGCGCCGCCGAACCGGATACGTTCGTGGCCAATCAATCGACTCGGGCATTGTCCTGTTCCATTTCCATCAGGTCCATACAGTCATGCGCATGATACTCCCTTCGCTCCCGCAAGTTGCCTCGTCCCTTGATTGCGCTGCCCAACGTCGCGCGATGAGAGCCTCATCGTTATCGCAGGCCGGAATTGATGCTCGTCTAATACAAATCCATTATTCACAGTAATATAAAAGCACTATTGAATTAGCTCTTTTGTGCTCTGCATCACTCAGAGTGGTTAGCGGCGTCACAGGTTTTCAACCACCCCCCGGATAGTGTCAGCCCGTGACGGCCAACTCCCAGTGGAACGGGCAATTTTCCTGCTTTGATCTGGTCGCTAAGACTTCCGATTGTTCACCCACGGTGCTTCACATCGGAGAGCTTGCCATCGGTGACGGCAGCTTTGTCGTCATGGCGGGACCGTGCGCGGTGGAATCGGAGTGGCAGATTTTGCAGACAGCCGAGGCCGTTGCCGCTGCCGGAGCGCGCGTGCTGCGCGGAGGAGCTTACAAGCCACGCTCCTCTCCTTATTCATTTCAAGGTCTCGGGCTAGAAGGCCTCAAGCTGCTCAGCAAAGCCCGGCAGCAAACCGGCCTTGCCATCATCACCGAGGTGATGAGCGAGGAAGATGTTGGCCTCATCGCCGAATATGCCGACATTATGCAAGTCGGAACGCGCAGCATGGAGAATTATTCGTTGCTGGAAGCCTTGGGGCGGTGTGGGCGTCCTGTGTTGCTGAAGCGCGGCATGACGGCGCGCCTCGACGAGTTGCTGCGTTCCGCGCAAGTCATCGCCGCCAACGGAAATCCGGACATTATTCTCTGCGAACGCGGCATCCGCACGTTTGAGACGGCCACCCGCAATACTTTAGACATCGCCGCCGTTCCAGTGTTGAAAACAGTTTCCCGGCTGCCCGTGATCGTCGATCCCAGCCACGCAGCGGGTGTGCGTTCTCTGGTCCCGGTGCTGGCGCGCGCCGCGGCCGTCGTGGGGGCGGACGGGGTGCTGGTGGAAGTCCATCCCGCTCCGGAAAAAGCCATGAGCGATGGCGTTCAATCTCTATCGTTTGACGAGTTCGGTGCGATGATGCGCGATCTGCGGCGCTACGTTTCCATCCCGCTCGCGGCGGAGGATTTTGCTCATCAGCTATTTGTCCCTGGAGGCGTCCACTAAGTGCCTTCTCGCGTATCCATCTTGATTTGCGCTTTGATCCTTGCCGTGACTCCTTCATCGCCGCAGAGTGCCGTCTCCCGCCGCGCGCAGTCGGTTCCGCTGCTGTACACAGTCGCACGCGAGTACGACGCAAGCGCGTGGATTCGCGGAGCTGAACGATTCCCGCGTGGCGCCACGATTCTCGTTAAGAATGCAATCACGAGCCTGCCGTTGGCTTCTGGGTTCTTCGCCACCGCCGACGCCAGCGTCTCCTTCGGTGGGAACACCGTGCTGTTTGCAGGGAAGCAGCACTCGCAAGATCACTGGCAAATCTGGCAGGTTTCGGTTTCGTCGGGAATATCCAGCAAGCCCCGCCAGATCACGCAGTGCGACGATGATTGCGCGCGGCCGCTCTATGTTCCTTCCGGCCGCTTTGTCTATGCCCACAAAGTCGCGGGCAACCTTGCTCTAGAAATCGCTTCCCTCGACGCCACCAGCGAGAAGGCTCTGCCGCTCACTTATGGACCGGGAAATTTTCTTCCCGTGGATGTGCTGCACGATGGACGCGTTCTGTTCGAGGCTGCCTATCCTCTGGGCGACGACCGCTCGGCCGAACTGTACACCGTTTACACCGATGGCAGTGGAGTCGAAGCCTATCGCTGCGATCACGGGCATTCCCGGTACGCGGGCAAACAGATTGCTTCCGGCGACATTGTATTTTCGCGCGAGGGAGACCTGTTCCGGTTCACATCGGCGCTGGCGCACGAGGTTCCGGTCCCCACGCCGGCAGGAATTTACGCGGGGGATGTGGCCGAGACGGCCGACAGCAATTGGCTGGTTAGCTGGCATGGTCCGACGCAGAAGAACTTCGAGTTGCGGAAGTGGCAGCCCGGCGCCGCTGCCCTTCAGCCGGAGATTGCCGAAGCCGGCATGAACGTCATCCAGCCGGTACTGCTGAAGCCACGCGCTGTCGCCAATCGCCACCCTTCGGGGTTGCATGAGTGGTCTTTTGCGAATGTGCTTTGTCTGAACGCGTACACCTCGAAGTATCGTTTTGCCGATGGTTCCATCGCGTCGGTACGGCTGTACACGCGCGATGCGGGGGGCGTGCCTCGGCTACTCGGGACGGCGCAGGTAGAAAAGGATGGATCTTTCTACCTGCGCGTCCCCGGAAACCAGCCGCTGAAGATTGAATTGCTCGATAGCTCCGGGAAAACCTTGAAGCAGGAGGCGGGCTGGTTCTGGATGCGCAGCGGTGAGCAGCGAATTTGCACCGGTTGCCATGCGGGTCCGGAAACCGCGCCTGAAAACGCGGTTCCCGCGGTGTTGCTCCGCTCGATCATTCCGGCGGATATGACGGCGGGTAATCAGCTTTCGTCCGCGGGAGGACACTAATGCTTCGTCTCGCGCTTGCGCTGGTTTTATTCTTGTCCTCAGCGGCGTTTGCGCAAACCTCGCAGCCGTCGCCCACGGCTCCAGGTCCCATTCGCTTCGAGGACGCAACCGCTTCTTCCGGCATTCATTTCACACACAGCTTCGGCGCGCAGAAACTGGGATCGTTGCTCGAAGGGACCGGAGGCGGATGCGTTTGGTTCGACTATAACAATGACGGTCTGATGGATCTGTATGTGGTCAGCGGAAAGCCGCTCGGGGACGACATCCATCCCTATCCGCTGAAGAAGGCTCCCGAAGTTCCTCCTCACAATCAGCTCTACAAGAACAATGGCGACGGCACTTTTACGGATGTGACCGACAAGGCCGGCGTAACAGCCAACATTTATGGCATGGCGGCCGTCGCCGCAGATTACGACAATGACGGTTTCGTCGATCTGTTTGTCACTGGCTACGGCCGCGCGATTCTTTATCACAATAACGGCGACGGCACTTTCACCGACGTCACGGCGAAGGCGGGAATCAATGTCGCCGGATGGTCGATCAGCTCTGCGTGGCTCGACTACGATCGCGACGGATGCGTCGATTTGTTCGTTGGCCGCTACGTGAAGTTCGATCCCAAGTACCGTGCGTACTATGCGGCCGACAACTACCCTGGCCCGCTCGACTACGCGCCCACCACGAACCGCCTTTACCACAACAATTGCAACGGCACCTTCACCGATGTGACTGACGCGTCGGGCATTGGCGCGTACAAGGGCCGCACTATGGGCGTGACTGCAGCGGATTTTAACGGCGACGGCTGGCTCGACATTTATGTGGCCAACGATAAGACCGAGAATTTCCTGTTTCGCAACAAGCACGACGGCACATTCGAGGAGGTCGCCAGCGACCTGGGCGTGGCTTACGGACAGAACGGAGAAATGACGTCGTCCATGGGGCCGGTGGCCGCCGACATCGACGGAGACGGGCTGCTCGACCTGTGGGTCACCGACTCGAAATACGACCGCCTGATGCGCAACATCGGCAAGCAGGGATTTGAAGACATTAGCGCGCGCTCCGGCATTTCCGCGGCGACCGGCCAGTACGTAAGTTGGGGCAGCGGGATTTATGACTTCGACAACGACGGCTGGCTGGACATTCTGGTCTTTCACGGCGGCCTGATCCAAATGGTTCCGCAGGAACAATCGCTCTACCGTGGCCTCGGGAACGGCAAGTTTGCCGACGTTTCGCGCGGAGCCGGTTCCGTGCTCGATGTGAAGACGGTGAGCCGCGGCGCATGTTTTGCCGACTACGACAACGACGGTAAAGTGGGCGCCTATGTCGTCAATCTGAACGCTCAGGGCACGCTGCTGCGCAACGTTACCCAGAACCAGAATCACTGGCTCACAGTTGCGCTAAAGGGAACGAAGAGCAATCGCGATGGCATCGGCGCGCGAGTGGAGGTGCTGGCGGGCGGCCGTAAGCAAATGGCGCAGCGTGTGGCGGGGTCCGGTTATCTCTCGCAGGATGATGGAAGACTGCATTTCGGACTCGGCGCCGCGGCTCGCGTCGACAAGCTGACTATCCATTGGCCGAGCGGGCGCGAACAGACGATCGAGAATCCGGCGGTGGACCGGATCCTTACGGTGGAGGAGCCGAAATGATCCGGCATTCTCGCATTCCGATCTTGCTTGTGCTCGCTACCGTCACGGTACTCGTCTTCTATCCTGCGCACGTCCAATCGGCAGCCGGCAAGCCTGCGGGCGTCAACGCGCCGCGAGTCAATACTCCAAGCGTCAATGCGCCGAATCAATCCCGTTATCTATCGCCCGGCGAGTTGGCGATTTCGCCCGATGGCCGCCGCCTGTACGTCGTCTGCGAAAAAAGTGATGAACTTCGGGTCGTGGATACGCGAAGCGGAAAGATTGTCAAAGCGATCGCGGTGGGTCACGTGCCAAGAGGATTGGGCGTCTCCGCCGACGGCAAACAGATTTATGTGGCGAATTCGTGGACCGACACAATTTCGGTCATCGACACCCAAAAGCTTGAAATAGCGCGCACTTTGCCGACTGGATTTGAACCCATCAGCGTAGTGGCCGACCGCCAGGGGCAAACACTCTACGTTGCCGACCGGCTGAGCGATGCGATCTCGGTTATTGATTTACCCAGCGGAAAAGAAGTCAAACGGCTTGCGGCCGGCCGGGGCGCCAGCTATCTGGCTATTTCCGCGGACGGCACGCGAATCTACTGCACGCACATCTACCCAAACATCGGCGCGCATCGCGCTCCGCCGGAATCGGAAATCACGGTCATCGACACCGCCACGCGCAGAATCGTCGACCGCGAGCCGCTGCACAACGTCGCCGGAGTCTTTCATCTGGCGCTTTCTTCCGACGGCAAAGTCGGAGTGGCCGCCCACCTTCGTCCGAAAAACCTGGTTCCGCTGGCTCACGTGGAACACGGCTGGGCCTTTACCGATTCGCTGGCATTTTTTGGCGAGGACGTCGGAGGTGTCGTCCAGGTTCCAATCGATGAACTCGAACGCTACTTCGCGTTGCCTTTCGGCGTGGCAATTTCACCTGACAAATCGCAAGTGTTCGTGAGCGCCGCGGGATCCGACACTATCAGCGTCATCAATCTGCCGGCTCTGCTGAAGTTCGTTCGCAGCAATCGCTTGTCCCCGAATGATCTCTCAGCCTCGGCGAACTACGTGACCGCCAGGATTCCTGTGGGCCGCAATCCGCGCGGCATTGTCCTCTCTCCCGATGGCAAACGTCTGTTTGTCGCGAGCCGCATGGACGACAACATCACTGTGATTGACACCAATGCCGCGAAAGTTAGCGCTTCGTTCGATCTCGGCGGCCCCAAGGACACCACGCCCCTGCGACGCGGTGAGCAGATCTTCAACAGCGCGCGCTTTGCGTTCCAGGGCCAATTCAGTTGCGCGAATTGTCATCTCGACTCGACCTTTGACGGTTTGCAGTGGGACCTGGAACCGGACGGATTTGGCGTGGACATTGTGGACAACCGTTCCCTTGAAGACTTGATGGGCACGCAGCCGTACAAGTGGAATGGCGGGAATCCCAATCTTCCCACTGAATGCGGTCCGCGTACCGAGAAGTATTTCTACCGATCGCAGAGCTATAACGGCAAAGAACTGACTGACTTGGTTGCGTACGTCCTGTCAATTCCCGTCCGCCCCAACCGTTACCGCTTGCCGAATGGCGAATTGACGCCCGCGCAGGAACGCGGCAAAGCGATTTTCGAGCGAATCAAATACAAGAATGGCCGGACGATTCCAGAAAACCAGCGTTGCGCGAGTTGCCATAGCGGCCCCAAGTACACCAACAATCATTCCGAAGACGTGGGCAGCGGCAAGCCGACCGACCGCTCGCCGCTGATCGATACGCCGCACCTGCCGGACGTCGCCTACTCGGCGCCGTATTTGCACGATGGCTCGGCCCGGTCTCTGGAAGAAATCTGGACTGTTTTCAATCCGAAAGACACCCATGGGATCACCAACGATCTCACCAAAGATGAGTTAAACGACCTCATCGAATACCTGAGGACGCTATGAGAAGGCTCGGTTTTCTGATCGCGACACTCGCCGTGACCATGCCGTTAATGGCCGCGCCGCCCGAAATGCCGAGATTTCGCTGGGAGAGCTTCACCACTGCAAACGGCCTGCCAGACAATCACGTTTTCTGCGTCTTGGTGGACGGCAATCGCATTTGGGCGGGCACGGAAAATGGCCTCGGACTGTATGCAAACGGAAAGTGGAAGGTTTTTCGTCCCGCGGACGGACTCGCACACCGCGCGGTGCTCTCACTCGCTCTGGACAAAAACACCGGCGATGTGTGGGCCGGAACCATGGGCGGCCTGAGCCGCATCTCGGCTGGACGCATCGACACTTTTACGCAACTCAACTCCGGGCTGGCCAACGATATCGTTTATGGAGTCGGCGTGCAGGGGGACCTCGTTTGGGCTGCAACTGCGGCGGGCGCGAGCCGGCTGAATACGCGCACGTCGGAATGGAGCATTTTCAACGAGCGCAACACTCCCATGTACGAGATTTGGACCTACAGCGTGAGCCCGGGCGAAGACAAAGTCTATTACGCGGTTTGGGGAGGCGGGTTGCTGGAGTACGACGTCGCCACCGAACACTGGAAAGATTACAACGATCCCGACGGCGAGACCGAGCTTGTGCTTTTTAAGGATCAAGGCCTGATCCACGAAGTCACGACCTCGGTCAGTTACATCGACAAGATTGTTTGGGTGGCAACTTATTTTGGCGCCAGCCGCTACGACGGCCGCAACTGGCACAACTTCCTAACCAAAGACAGCGGCTTGCCCAGCAATTTCTTGAACCAGATCAAAGGAGTCGATGGGAATCGCGCTTGGTTCTCCACCGACAAAGGCCTGGCCTACTACGACGGCACGAACTGGGCTGTGTATCGTCCCGCGCTCGATACCGGGAAGCCGGAGATGCTGGTGCGCGACGCGGATGGGAATACGTCACGCGTCGAGGTCGACACCGCGCCCGCGCACAACTACATCCTGGGCGTGGATTTCCAAGGCGATGATATTTGGGTCGCCACAGCGAAAGGCTTAAGTCATGGCATTCGGCAGAAGTGAGGCAACGCGCGAAACGGGAAACGACAATCCACTAGGGAGGCAATCATGACACTTGAAGAATTACTTCACGAGGCTACCACGGCGCCAATAGAAAAACGGGCCATCACCAACCTGAATACGCTGAACGAGGCTTACGCTTACGGCAGCGCATTTTCGCGCGGAATGCGCATCGAACTGGGGCAGTTCGTCCTGCTTCTTATCTCGGGAACGGCCAGCATTGACGAGAAAGGCCGAACGCTCTACGCAGGCAACCTGCGCGCCCAGACTCGGCGGACGTTCGATAACATCACCGCGCTGCTGGCTTCGGAGGGAGCGACCTGGAAAGACATCGTCCGTACGACTTGCTACCTGCGCGACATTGAGCGCGACTACCAAGCATTCAACGAAGAGCGCACCGCTTTCTATCAGGAGCAGGCTCTGAATCCTTTGCCGGCATCGACTGGTATTCAAGCAATTCTTTGCCGGCCTGACCTGCTCATCGAGATTGAGGCGATTGCCATGTTCCGGCGGGAAACGCCAGAGGAGTAATCGAATGCGTCGCGCGCTCGTAGTAGTGGCCGCTGCGCTGCTGGCGTGTACAGCCGCAGCGCAGAACTCCAATAGCTGTTCATGCGGCAGCAATCCGCCCGGCCGCCCGGCGCCCCGCTCCGCGAAGCCCTATGCTGGCGCGCCCGACGACCTGCGTCCTTACTCAAAATTTGCCACTCCGTACTATCAGCACTACACCGATCTGGTCGAATACAACGGCGCGGCTCGCGACGTTCCCGATCCCAATCTCAACGACCTCAGCGAGATTCGCATCGGCTTTCTCGGTCCAATCTACGACCATCCCGACCAGGCGCTCGGCAATCGCATGCTGCACGGCGCGCAGCTTGCCATTGATGAAGCCAACGCGGCCGGCGGCTACTGCGGCAAACCCTTCAAGCTGATGCTGCACAACGATTCCGCCATTTGGGGGGCTTCCAGCAACGAAGTGGTGAAGATGGTGTATGACGAAAATGTATGGGCTATTTTCGGATCCATCAACAGCGACAGCACACACATTGCGCTGCGCGTTTCGTTGAAAGCCGAAACTCCTATCGTAAACAGCGCATCCACCGATCCCACGATTCCGGAAACCATCATTCCCTGGTATTTCACCGATCTTCAAGATGACCGCGTGCAGGGCTACACGCTGGCGCGGCACATCTACACGGAACTCGGCCTCAAGCGGGTTGCGATATTGCGCGTGAACGACCGCTACGGGCGCTTCGGCGTGCTCAAGTTCCGCGATGCGTCCCGACGTCTGGGGCACCCGGTGGTCATTGAGCAAAAGTTCTTTCCCGGCGATACCGATTTCCGGCGCCAGCTTGGCATCATTCAAGATTCCGGCGTGAACGCCATTGTGTTGTGGACCGACGTCGGTCCCGCCGCCGCGATCCTAAAACAGATGCAAGAGCTGGGGATGAAGCAACGTGTCTTCGGCAGCCATCGCACGATCGGAGATGAACTGGTGCGCCTTGCGGGACCGGCGGCTGAGGGATTTGAAGCGGTTTACCCCTACGACCCAACCCAGCGCAATCAAAAATGGCTCGATTTCAACAATCGGTTCGACGCCGCGTATCACGAAAAGCCAGACCATTTCGCCGCGCTCGCCTACGACGCCATGCAGATTCTCTTGCAGTCGATCTGTCGCGCCGGATTGAACCGCGGACGCATTCGCGACGCGTTAACTGGCGTCGAGAATTACCAAGGCGTCACCGGCGAGATGGTGTTCGACCCTAATTGCAAGAACGTGAGCCCGATGTTCCTGGCGAGCGTGCATCACGGCGCCATTGAGTACCGCCGTATCACCATGGAGAAACCATACGCACGGGTCGGCGAAGATGGAGTGCAGTACGCCGGCCCGGCAACCACCGAAATCAATCCGAAGGAACTCAGCATTGCGGTGTTTGGACCGAATGCCGACCATGCTTTGCATTCCGCTGAAATGGCCCGGGTGCTAAAGGATCTGAACGCCTCGGGACGGGATTTCACGCTGATCGGCGTTCCCACTGAGGGCTCCTGGGGCAAAGCTTCGAGCGCGCTGGTGCAAGCGGTCTACCAAGACAACGCGCTCGGCATCATCGCGCTGGATCGTGACTCCAGCCATCTGGCAGAACAAATCGGGGTGAAGGCTTTCGTCCCCGTGATTGCGATTTCTTCCGACAAGATGCTGACCTCGGCCAACATCCCCTGGATTTTTCGCCTTCCCGAAGGCACTCCGTTGTCCGAGGCGGTACAAATCCTCGCGCAAGCTGTCAAAGTTTCGGGCTCGAACCGTGGAAAGATTCGAGAGTATCTTGCCTCCGGCACCTTAGTCGGCGGAGTTCGTTTTGAATCGACCGGAGAAATGCGGTGATCAACTTGTGGGTTCCGCGGATCGCGAAATTCGCCCGCGGCAGTACGCCGCGCTGGTTGGGATGGCAAATGAAGCGCACCCCAAGAGCGCTCATCGGCTCATTCGTAATGCTGTTTGCGGCCTTGCATGCATCCGCTGCGGCGCACCCGCCCATTTCCCCTGGGAATGCGGCGTGTTCCTCCTGTCACGCCGACAAGACCAGCGGAAAGTCAGTGCATTCCGCCGGGGAGCTTTCGTGCACCCTGTGTCATCTCGTGACCACCGAAGGCGGCGTGACTACAGTGAGTCTGGCCGTTCCGAAACAGCAGATCTGCTTCGCTTGTCACGAACCATCCACGGAATGGCAGCCGAACTCGCCGGCCATGAAAGGTTCATGCCTGGACTGTCACGACGCGCACAGCAGCGGCCATTTTTTCTTGCTGCGAGAGGGCGCCGATGCTCGCCGGCAAATCCAATCTCTTCGCAGTCCTCGCCGGGAACACGAGCCGGCTATTGGGCGCGCGGTCCCCTGAAGGGTAGGGCTTGACTGCTAACGGCACGTTCACGCAACACTCCTCAATGCCCGCCTCCGAGCGGTTCGGCCGGAACTCTTCCGCAATAAACCTTCCACGGATGCCGATGTGAGCCTGATGGGCTTTGTGTCAGCGGTGTCGGCCTGTCTTGGAAACACCGCTTACGCCACGTGGCGCTTGGACAGCGCCAGCCGGGCGTGGGCTATTCGCCAGCCGCAGTAGCCACTGCCGTGTCCTCCGAGGTCAGTTTTAGTGGGAGCTGCATGAAGAATACCGTGCCCTTGCCGATTTCCGATTCGAACCAAATCTTGCCTTTGTGTTCCTTGACGATGGTAGCGTGGGCCATAGTCAGGCCTTGGCCCGTCCCCCGTCCAACTTCCTTGGTGCTAAAGAATGGCTCAAAAATGCGATGGCGAATCTCTTCCGGAATGCCCCTGCCGGTGTCTGCGACGCTGATCTGCACGGAATCTCCCTTTCTGCGGGTGGTGACGGTAATGCGGCCTTTGCCCTGGCCCCCGTCGGCAGCGACAGCGTCCTGGATGGCGTGGGCGGCATTGATCAACAAGTTGAGAATCACCTGGTTGAACTGGTCCACCAAACAAGGCACTTGCGGAAGGTCGGGGTCGAGGTCGGTGTACATTTCCGCAACGTATTTCCATTCATTTCGCGTTACCGTAATCGTATTCTGGATCGCGCGGTTAAGGTCGGCGGGCTGACGCTGGTTAGAGCTGGGATGGGAAAATTCCTTCATCGCCCGCACGATCTTCTTGATGCGTTGCAGCCCGTCCAGCGTTTGATCGAGCGCGGTTGGCACTTCTCGCACGAGGTAGTCCAAATCGATCTTTTCCCCCGCCGTTTCGATTTCGGACCAACCTTCCGGCTCGCCGCGAATGTTCCCCGGCTTGGAACTCATCTTGCGCACCGACGCGAGCAATCCAGCCAAACCGGACCACGATTCCTTGAAAAAGTTCACATTGTCGCTGACGAACTGCGTGGGAGTATTGATCTCATGGGCGATTCCGGCGGCCAATTGGCCAATGGCCTCGAGCTTTTGCGCCTGTCGCAACTGGTCTTCGCGCATCTGCTTGTCGGTAATGTCGGCGCCGACGATCATACTGCCGCTGATGTGGCCCAGGTGGGAACGCAAGGGGTGGATGTTGAGCGCCAATAGGCGATGCGAATCGTCGCGGCGAATGGTCAATTCGTTTAAGTAGGTGACCACACCCGTTCTTAGAACGTTTTCTACTTGGTTCTGAATGCCGGGTCCGGTCCACTGGATGCCGCAATCATCCAGGGTGCGATGTTGCACGCTCTCCCGGGTCAAGCCGAACACGCTTTTCGCGGCTTGGTTCCAGCGGCTGATTTTGCCCGACCTGTCGGTTCCGATCAGGATGGACGGAACCGAGTTGATGAACAACTCGGTCTCGGCATGCAGGTCGCGCAACGATTCCTCCATTACCAGAATGCGATCCGCAATCTCCAGCATGGCGCGCAGCTCCTCGGCGTCGAGCGGCTTGCTGATATAGGCATCCGCGCCGGATCGGAGGCCCTCCAACGTATCCTCACGACCGTCGCGCGCGGAAACCAAAATGAAATAGATGTATTGCGGGCCGCTGCTCAGACGGATCCGGCGGCAGATCTCCGTGCCGGTCACGCCGGGCATCAGCCAGTCCAGTATGGCGATGGTCGGCGGGCGAGGCTGGGTCAAAGCCTGCCAGGCGGCGTCGCCATTGTCCACGACAACGCACTGATAGCCCCAAGAAACGACCAATTTGGTGGCGAAGGTGCGAAAGATGGCGTCGTCGTCCGCTACCAGAATGCTGCGCTTCTGTGGCGACGATGGGTTTTGGGTTGTACTCACGAGAGGAGGCCGGGGCTTGGCGAAGCGTCGCCCTTCCCTGCTTTCAACATCGGCGGGGCGTCCGCAAGTCTTCAGCGCCCGTTGCAGCTTGGATCGTCCTCTTTCTAAAGATTGTGTGAGCTTTTGCCGATTCAACCTAGGGGCGTCCTCGACCGCATGAGACGAATCAGCGAGCCGAACATGTGCGGTCGGGATTTGGCCTGGCCATAGCTGCGGTAGCTCGATTAGAGAGCCTGCAGGGGTGAGCAAATACTCAACCGATAATCATCTACCGTCTACCCGTCCCGGTCGCGTGCGCATGGCAGCGCCGGAGACGACATGACGGACAGCAGGACAATATTCTTGTCCCGGGGCGAGGGATAGAAAATGTGTATCATGCTAAAAGATTGGAGCCCTGCGGCAACATGGGATTCATCACCGGCCACTTCCTTTTGCAAAGCGAAACCGCGCGGCGCCTCTACCACGACTACGCGGCGAACCAGCCAATCTACGATTACCATTGCCATCTTCCGGCAAAAGAAATTGCGGGAAACCGGCGTTTCGCCAATCTGTTCGAGATCTGGCTGGAAGGCGACCACTACAAGTGGCGCGCCATGCGGGCCAATGGAGTTTCCGAGCACTACTGCACCGGCGGCGCGGAGCCTTACGAGACGTTTCTGGCTTGGGCGCGGACGGTGCCATGCACGCTGCGTAATCCGCTCTATCACTGGACCCACCTCGAGTTGCAGCGCTATTTCGGCATTGATGATCTGCTCGATGAGGGCAGCGCCCCGAGAATTTGGAAGGAAGCGAATCGCCAGTTGGCGGATACAGACCTGACCGCACAGACAATTCTGCGGAAGTTCGATGTGCGTGTGATCGGCACTACCGACGACCCCACCGATTCTTTGAAATACCATCGGCAGATTCGGGAGTCCGGACTTTCCACGCGGGTCTTTCCCACGTTCCGCCCAGACAAGGCGTTTAGAACCGAGGATCCCACCGCGTTCAACCAATGGACCGACGCGCTGAGCGCAAGTGCGAACGTCGAGATATCGCAGCTCTCCGATTTTCTCCGTGCCCTGGAGGAACGGCACGACTTCTTCCATGAACAGGGCTGCCGTCTCTCCGATCACGGCTTGGACCACTGCTACGGGGATTCCTGCTCGGATGCCGAAGCGGAAGCCATTTTCGGAAGAGTTCGGACCGGCCACGAGGTGTCGCCCGCTGAGTCGGCCAAGTTTGCCGGCTTCTTGATGTTGTTTTTTGGCCGCCTCGATGCGAAAAAAGGCTGGACCAAGCAATTGCACCTCGGCGCCGCACGCAATCAGAACACTCGCTGGCTGCAAACGCTGGGACGCGATACGGGTTTTGATTCGATTGGAGATTGGCCGCAGGCAGCGGCGTTGGCGAAATACCTTGACCGGCTTGACCAGGATCAATTGCTGCCGAAGATCATTGTTTACAACCTCAACCCGGCCGAGAACTATGCCTTTGCCACCATGATGGGCAATTTCCCGCAGGAGAACGTAGCCGGCAAAATGCAGTTCGGCAGCGGCTGGTGGTTCCTGGATCAGAAGGAAGGCATCGAGTGGCAACTGAATGCGCTTTCAAGCTGCGGGCTATTGTCACGATTTGTCGGCATGACCACGGACTCTCGCTCGTTCATGTCCTATCCGCGGCACGAGTATTTCCGGCGGGTGCTGTGCAATGTGCTGGGCGGTGAGATGGAGGCGGGCCTGCTCCCCGACGATCGCGCGCTGATCGGGAACATGGTCGAAAACATTTGCTTCGGCAACGCTGACGACTATTTTGGATTGCTCGCAGTTCCAGCGGTCACGGAACCTGCCGTTGCTGCCGCGCACCGCAAGTAGATCGCAACCTACTCCCGCTCGTAAAGAGCAACCATGGATGAAAAGAACAGCGTGGTGGCTGCGGATCAATCTAAGTCCGCGCTGGCCGCGGCGCCAGATCTGGCCAGCGCTCTGGCAAAGGTCGGCCACTATCGCTGGACGATTTGCGCGCTGTTACTCTTCGCCACGACGATCAACTACCTCGATCGCCAAGTGATCTCGTACTTGAAGGATTTCTTCTGCCGGCCGACAGCGCACGGCGGTTTCGGATGGACCAACAAGGATTTCTCGTATCTCACCTCCTTCTTTACCGGCGTCTACGCCCTGATGACGGTCGGGGCGGGCCGGCTCATCGACAAAATCGGAACCAAGCTGGGACTCGCTTGGTCCCTGGTGGTGTGGTCGGTCTTCGGCATGCTGAATGCTTTGGCAGGCGCGACGGTGGCCGCGCACGTCGCGATCCGCAGCCTATTCGCCGCCGGCGAAGCCGGCAATTTCCCGGCGTCGAACCGGATCATCGCCGAGTGGTTTCCGCAGAAGGAGCGCGCGCTGGCCTTCGGCATCTTCAACAGCGGCACGAACCTCGGCGCCATGATCGCCGCCCTGTTCGTGCCCTGGTGCATGGTCTTCTTCGGCGATGAGCTGGGCTGGAAGATGGCCTTCGTTCTTACCGGCGCCGCGGGCTTCTTCTGGCTGCTCCTCTGGTTCTGGCTGTATGAAACCCCGAAGAACCAGCGGCGGCTGTCGAAAACCGAGTACGACTACATTCACATGGACGACGTCGCGGCACGGAGTGGCGACGTCCAACCCGGCGTGCAGTGGGCCAGGCTGTTCAGATATCGCCAGACCTGGTCGTTTGTCGCCGGCAAGATGTTGACCGACGGCATCTGGTGGTTCTATCTGTTTTGGCTGCCGGACTATCTAATCAAGCAGTTCGACATGGCGGCGGCGGACGTGCGCTGGCCCACCTTCATTGTCTACGGTATTGCCATCGTCGGCAGCGTCTACGGTGGTAGCATTCCGATGGCGCTTATCAACCGTGGAATGGAGGTGTATAAGGCACGCATGACGGCGATGATCCTGATTGCGCTCTGCCCGTTGACCGTGCTCTTCACGCAATACTTTGGCAGCACGGAGAGATACGGCAAGCTCGCCTTGTACTTTGCGGTGGGAATCATCAGCCTTGGAGCGGCGGCGCACCAGGCCTGGTCGGCCAACTTGTTCACCACGGTCTCCGACATGTTCCCCAAGAAGGCGGTGGCGTCCATCACCGGCATTGGAACCATGGCCGGGGGAATCGGCGGCGTCTTCATCCAGCTCTTAGTGGGATCACTGCGGGACAGCTTTAAGGACGCGCCGCACACAGCGTACTTCATCATGTTCACGTTCTGTTCGCTGGCTTACGTCTCCGCCTGGGTGATCATGAAAGCGCTCGTGCCGCGATACAAGCTGGTGACGGATCTGTAGGACGCGGGCGTCAAGCCGCGCCCTCGCCCGAAGTGCTTGCTGCTTTACTCGAGTTGCCGACATGTTTCCGCGGCGCACGGTCGCTTCGGTATCGGAAATCGGTTTACTCTGGATACAACCATGCCCTTGACCATCAAGCCAAAACAGCAATGCCGCTGGGACCTCATCAGCCTGGGGGAAGTCATGTTGCGCTTCGATCCCGGAGACTACCGGGTGTGGACCGCACGCAGCTTCGCAGTCTCGGAAGGTGGCGGCGAGTACAACGTGGCGCGCGGGCTGAAGCGATGCTTCGGGTTGGATACGGCGGTTGTGACGGCCGTCGCCGATAATCCCATCGGGCGTTTATTGCAGGACTTGCTCTATCAAGGAGGCGTCGATCAGTCGCTGGTTCGGTGGATTCCGTACGACGGCGTGGGCCGCAGCGTGCGCAACGGCCTCAACTTTACGGAGAGGGGATTCGGGGTGCGGGCGGCGCTGGGATGCTCCGATCGGGGACACACTGCCGTTTCACAATTGAAGGCCGGGGATATCGCTTGGGAGGAGATTTTCGGCAACCTGGGAGCACGCTGGTTTCACACCGGCGGAATTTTCTGCGCGCTTTCCGAAACCACACCCGACGTTGCCATGGAAGCCATGCAGGCCGCCCGCAAAAACGGAACCATCATCTCTTACGACTTGAACTACCGGGAATCTTTGTGGAAAGCGATTGGCGGAAAGCAGCGCGCTCAAGAGGTGAATCGCCGGCTCGCTCCTTTTGTAGACGTGATGTTGGGAAACGAAGAGGATTTTTCCGCCGCGCTGGGTTTTGACGTGCCGGGCATGGATGAGCATATTTCGAACCTGGAGAAAGAAGCGTTCCGAAAGATGATCGAGGCCGTGGTAAAGCAGTTCCCGTTCAAGGTGGTGGCCACCACGCTGCGAAAGGCGAAGACGGCCACGCTGAACGATTGGGGCGCGATTTGCTATGCCGGTGGATCGTTCTACGAGGCCACGGACCGCGAGAATCTTGAAATCTTTGACCGCGTGGGCGGCGGGGATTCGTTTGTTTCCGGATTGATCTACGGCTTCCTGACGGGACAAGGGCCGCAGTTTGCAGTGGAGTGCGGAGCCGCGCACGGTGCGCTGGCCATGACCACGCCCGGAGACACCACCATGGCGACTTTGAAAGAAGTGACGCAAGTGATGCGCGGCGGGGGAGCGCGCATCGCGCGCTAGCGTTGGGTCAACCTTTGAGCGCTGGCGCGGCTTCTGATGAGCGGCGATTGAATCCGCGCCTTTCGCGAAACCATCTATTACGCCGGTGCATTTTTTGTTATTGCCATGAACGACACTGAGAGATTGCCGCACCGAGTATTAAAGATTCATCCCAGCGACAACGTGGCCGTAGCCCTGGCTAATCTGGCAAAGGGTGATCATATTGAGATTGAGGGCAGTGCGTACACGCTTGTCTCGGATGTGCCGGCCAAGCACAAGTTTGCGATTGTGCACATCCCCTCCGGCGAAAAAGTTGTGATGTACGGCGGTATGGTCGGGAGAGCGGTTGGCCCCATTCACCAAGGCGAAGTCATCACCGTATCGAATCTGCGGCACCAGTCTTCGGAGTTTAACAGCCGGACTCCCGCTTTTTCCTGGAGTCCGCCTGACATTTCCCCGTGGAAGGGAAAGACCTTCCAGGGCTTCCACCGCGCGGATGGGCAAGTCGGTACGCGTAACTACTGGCTGGTGGTGCCGCTGGTATTCTGCGAAAACCAGAATGTCCAAGTGCTGCGCGAGGCGTTTGAAAAAGAGTTGGGCTTTGCGCCACGCGAGAAGTATCGCAGCCAGGTGGCCGAACTGGCCGCGCTGTACCGCGCGGGGAAAATGGATCAGCTCCAAAACGTCCAGCTTAAGGATGTTCCTTCGGCGGCGGAAGACAAGAAGCTATTTCCCAATCTCGACGGCGTCAAGTTTCTCACTCACCAAGGCGGCTGTGGAGAGCCACGGCAAGATTCGCGAGCGTTGTGCGGCCTGATCGCCGGGTACATTCATCATCCCAACGTGGCCGGCGCGACCATTCTCAGTCTGGGCTGCCAGAATGCGCAAGCTTCGATTCTGCGCGAGGAGATTGCGAAGCGCAATCCCACCTTCAATAAGCCACTACTGGTTTTCGACCAGCAGCAAAGCCGGCTGGAATCAACCATGATTTCGCGGGCGATTCGCGAAACCTTCCTTGGGTTGGTCAAAGCGAACGAGGCGACTCGCTCCCCGGCCCCTTTGTCTGCGCTGACCATTGCCCTGAAGTGCGGAGGCTCCGACGGTTTTTCGGGAATCACCGCGAATCCAGCCATCGGGCACGTTTCCGACATGATTGCGGCTCTCGGCGGGAAGAGCATTCTGGCGGAGTTTCCGGAATTGTGTGGCATGGAACAAAATCTCATTGATCGCAGCAGGAACAACGAAGTCGCGGATCGTTTCATCCATCTCATGCGCGCTTACGCGGAGCGAGCGCAGGCGGTAGGCTCAGGCTTCGATATGAACCCGTCACCCGGAAATATTAAAGATGGGCTGATCACCGACGCGATGAAATCCGCGGGTGCTGCCAAGAAGGGCGGGACCTCTCCGGTGAACGACGTACTGGATTATCCGGAGTATGCCACCCAGCCGGGCCTGAATCTGTTGTGCACGCCGGGAAGCGATGTCGAGGCAGTCACCGCGCAAGTTGGCGCGGGCGCAAACATTGTTCTCTTTACCACCGGGTTAGGCACACCCACAGGAAATTCCATCGCCCCGGTGATGAAACTTTCCACCAACTCTACTCTGGGAAGAGGCATGTCCGATATTATCGATTTCGATTGCGGTGTCATTATCTCCGGCGACCAGACACTGGAGGAAACGGCGGCGGCGATTCTCAGACGCATCATCGCCGTTGCTAGCGGCGAAAGAACCAAAGCCGAGTTGCTGCGGCAAGACGATTTCATCCCGTGGAAACGAGGGGTTTCCCTATAGCCGCCGGCTCTGGGTGGTGAGCGCGATGAGCGCAGTATGACTGAGAAAACAGAGGCCAATCCATTGCCGCCGAAGCAGGAGAGCAATGCGCTGCGCGCGTCCAGAGACTATTGGTTGGCGCGCGCGCGCACCTTGCCACCGTCGCCCGAACTGCCATTGGTTGCCGGCGCCGACGCGAGCGCCCATCCGCAGACTACGCGACGTCGCGCCCAGATTGATGCGGCGGCGTGGCGAAGCATAAGACAGAAAGCCGCCGCCCTAAAACTGCCTCCATTCATGGTTCTGCTTGCCGCTTACACCGAAGTGCTGGCGATCTGGAGCAAACATCCCCACTTCACCATCGACCTAACGTTGTTCCACCGGTCTCCACAGCAGGGCAACGACACAGGGAAGGGCTCTGTGTTCCGAAGCCTGCTGGAGGTTGATAACGCCAAAGGAAAGACGTTTGAAGCCCGCGCACGATTGCAACACGAGCAACTTCTCCAAGACCTGGACCATCCTCTTTTCGACGGAACTAAGTTCATGCGGGAAGTTGGGCGGGTAAAGGGCCCAGCGGCAAAGCAGATTGAACCGGTGGTTTTCACCAGCCACCGGGAACTCGGATACGGGAAAGAAACAACCTCCTCGCTCGACCAAGGCAGGGAAGGCGGCTCCGACGCTGCCCAGACGCCGCAGATGTATTTGAACTGCATGGTTCGCGTAGAGCAGGGTGCGCTCACCATCGACTGGCATGGGGCGGACGAGATATTTCCCGCCGGTCTCTTGAACGACATGTTTCAGGCATACCAATCTCTGTTGCAACAATTGGCGACGGAAGCTTCCCGCTGGCACCGCACTCTCGCGGACAACACGCGGAAGCTGCTTCCGGAGAAGCAGGCGCGGATGCTGGCCGAGGTCAACGATACCGCGGCGCCGGTGAGCGAGGACTTCCTCCACACTTTGTTCCTGAAGCAGGCCGGCGAGCGCCCCCAGCAGATCGCAGTCTGCACGCCGTCTCGCCGGATGAGCTACGCCGAGGTATACGCTCGCGCTTGCCGGATTGAAGAGGAATTGTTGGCGCGAGGCCTGGAGCCAAATCAGCTGGTCGGCATCGTGATGGAAAAAGGCTGGGAAGAGGTGGTTGCCGTGCTCGCGGTTCTCTTCGCAGGCGGCGCCTACATGCCAATCGATCCGGAACTTCCCGCGGAACGCCAGCGCTACCTGATTGAAAACGGTGACGTAAAGGTAGTGCTAAGTCAGTCCTCCGTGCGAGACCGGGTAAGTGTGCCGGGTGAAGTCGAAGTCCTTGCAGTTGACCGGATGGAGCCCCTTGGTGGCCGCCCTTTGGTCCCACGCACTCGACAAAAACGGGAGGATTTGGCCTACGTCATCTACACCTCGGGATCGACCGGCCAGCCCAAAGGCGTGATGATCGATCATTGCGGCGCCGTGAATACGGTGCTCGACATCAACCAGCGCTTCGGGATTGGCCCCGAGGATCGCGTCTTGGCAGTCTCGCGGCTGAATTTCGACCTTTCTGTCTATGACATTTTTGGCTTGCTGGCGGCAGGTGGGACTGTGGTGATGCCGTCTGCCGGCCGAGCGCACAACGCCACCCATTGGGCAGAACTTCTGGTTTCGGAAAAGGTAACGGTTTGGAACACGGTGCCATCCCTGATGGGCCAGCTCCTGGAGCGAACCGAACGCGGAGACGCCATTGGGCAGTCCCTGCACACGATCATGCTCAGCGGCGACTGGATTCCGCTCAGCTTGCCCGGCCAAATCCGCCGGTATCTGCCGGATGCAAGGATTGTGAGTTTGGGTGGCGCGACCGAGGCTTCGATTTGGTCGATTCTCTACCCGATCGAGCAGTTGGACCCGAAGTGGAAGAGCATTCCCTATGGCAAACCGATGGTGAACCAGACCTTCGCGGTGCTCAACGAGGCGCAGGCGCCTTGCCCAGTATGGGTTCCGGGACAACTCTACATCGGTGGAATTGGGTTAGCCCGAGGCTACTGGCGGGATGCCCGCAAGACCCACGCCAGTTTCATTCATCATGCCAGCGGCCAGCGACTTTACCGAACCGGCGACTGGGGCCGTTACCTGCCGGATGGCAACATCGAGTTCCTGGGGCGGGAAGACGCCCAGGTGAAGCTCTACGGCTACCGCATCGAGTTGGGCGAAATCGAAGCCAAGTTGCAGGAACACAAGGAAATCGAGAATGCGGTTGTCGTAGTGCGGGAGGATGCTACCGGAGGCCGGCACTTGGTTGGATATGTGATTGCCAAAGCAGGGGCGAGCGTGGAAGCTACCGAGTTGAGGGAATTTCTTCGCGCAAAATTGCCGGAACACATGGTGCCGGCGGCATTCGTCTTCGTCGACCAATTCCCGCTCACCCCGAATGGGAAGGTCGACCGCAAGGCTTTGCCTGCACAATATCCCGCGGAGTGGGCGGAAGGAATTCTGGCAGGACCCTAAGAATCCTCGACTTAGCCGCTTTCCAACTCGAACCCTCCCCCTTTTCTGCGCGGTTGCCGCACGGAGCCCCGATTCACTCGATATTAACCTTCTATTCATCTGGCTGTAACAAAGACTATCTAGCATTCCCCTTTCCAAATTGGCTCCAAAATGTTTTCGCCGTAGCCAGCTACTCAAGTTTCAGCAGAAGAATTTCCTTAGGAGAGGTGAGATGAAACGAGCGCTAGCTTTGTCGTTGTTGTTGGTTTCAACCTGTGCGTTCGCGGCACCCGCGCCGCAAAACGCTCCCATGGCCAAGAGGAAGGCTCATGTCCAGAAGCCTGCCGGGCCCAGCGTGGCCGACACATTGATGCAAATGAAGCAATCCATCGATGCGCAACAGCAACAGATTCAGCAGCTCCGGCAGGATCTGCAAACCCGTGATCAGGCCATCCAGCAATTGCAGCAGCGCTTGGATCAGAGCCAGGCAGCGGCAACCGATGCCCAGACCAAGGCGGAAGCCGCCGCCGCGCAAGCCGCCAGCCAGGATGCCGCGGTTAGCTCGCTGCGCAGCGACGTCACCGACCTCAAGCAGAATTCGACCAACACGGCCTTGACCTTGCAGGAGACGCAGAAGAACATCTCCAGCTTGGAAAGCCCGTTAGCGATTCATTACAAAGGAATTACCATCACGCCGGGCGGCTTTTTCGCGGCTGAAACCGCGTGGCGCAAGAACGCGACCGGTTCCGACGTGAACACCCCGTTCAACTCCATTCCGTTTCCCGGCAGTTCCGCCAGTCATCTTTCCGAATTCTTCGGTTCTGGCCGTCAGTCACGTGTCTCCATGTTGGCGCAGGGCAAGCTGCGCAGCGCCACGCTGACGGGATACGTCGAGGGCGATTTCCTTTCCGCCGGCGTTACGTCAAACAACAACCAAAGCAACAGCTATACCCTGCGCCAAAGACAGTTTTGGGGACAGGCAACGACGAACAGCGGCTGGAGCTTCACTGGCGGCCAGATGTGGAGCTTGGTTACCGAGACCAAGAACGGCGTGGACAATCGCACCGAAGTGCTGCCGATGACCATCGACGCCCAGTACCACGTTGGGTTTAGCTGGGCCCGGCAATTCGGATTCCGGATTTCCAAGAATTTTAACAACAAGATGTGGCTCGCCTTTTCGGCGGAAAATGCGCAAACCACGGTGGGCGGGGAAGGGTCCGTCGCCAACAACTTCCTGCTGGGCGCGGCCGGCACCAGTGGAGGTCTTTACAATCCTTCGTCAACGTACTCCTTCAACCAGATGCCCGATTTGATTGGGAAGATTGTGTTTCAGCCGAACAAGATATCCCACATCGAAATCTTTGGGGTCTTCAGCCGGTTCCGTGATCGGCTGTTTCCCTGCGCGACTGCCTCAGTGGCGACCCCTTGCGGCGGGTTGACCACGCCTTCAGCGCTTGAGGCCAACAATAGCACCGCCAACGGCGGTGGAATCGGCGCCAACCTCCGCGCCGACCTGTTGAACAAACACCTTGACATCGGCTTCCACTTCCTGGGCGGCTTTGGTGTAGGCCGCTATGGAACTTCCACATTGCCCGATCTGTTCGTCCGGGCCGATGGCACGCTCGAGCCCATTCGCACCTATCAGACTTTGGCAACGCTTGAATATCACGACAAGAAGTGGGACATCTACAGCAATGCCGGCGTCGAATACGCCCAGCGCGATAGCAACGGCACGGTCGGTTACGGTTCCCCGACGCTGGCTTCCACTGCCTGCTATACCGAGGTTCTGCCGGGCACAGCGGTCAGTGGCCAGTTTCCGACCTCGACGAAGGGATTTCTTCCCACCGGCGCCTCTTGCAGCGTAGATACCCGGGACCTGATCGAGGGCACGCTTGGCTTCTGGTACCGCATCTACAACGGGCCCAAGGGACGCTTACAGTTCGGGCCGCAGTTCTCCTACCTCGTGAGAAACACGTGGCATGGGACCGGTGGCGCCCCGGATGCCACCGAACCCATGGTGTTCACCTCGTTCCGCTACTATCTGCCGTAGTAATGACTGCTCTAAACAAGGCTGGTGGAAATAGGGCGTCGGCTCTGCTGGCGCCCTAAGTTTTTTGTCTGACGGCGTCCTGTTCAGAGTTGGGTCACAGCGTGGGTCCGCGTTCAGCAACCTCGGCCGCGCGCGCTGGGCGCAACCGTAAAGACCCGGACCACATGTTTTTGAGGAAGTTTGGAACAGCGAAGTCGAATCAAGACAGGAATGACAGGATAAGAGTCGTGGCCTGCCAGTTGAGAGATTTTCACTGGCAGGGCCACTAACTCCTCACAGAGCACCGAACCGAAAAAGAGGTCCCGGGACCGACTATTTGGAACGAGCCAGCAGCGGCGGCTCGCTCACTTTAGGAGGAAAGATAGACTGGACCCAACCGCCGTTTGTCACGTGTTTATCTTACATTTGTAAATTTTTTGTCAAATAGCGAGGCAACGGGCCTTGTGGCGAACCCAACTCTGCCTACGATTTCTTGCGGATTCCCGAGACGATCTCCCAAACCTGCGCCATGTCAGGGTCAGTGGCGGTCACCATCACCCACAACCCCGCTGGCGATTTGCAAGACCATGATATCGGCTCGATATCGTATATCCCCATGCTGCCCAGTTTCTCGCCACCCACGCACGAGATCGACCCGCCATCTGGGCTGAACGTCCGCTGCAAAACAGTGTCCGCTCCATTTCGTTTCATCGACGCCGTGTCCAGCGACGTCATGCGACCAAGTTCCAAGTCGCTCAGCGGCCTCTCGGGAAGCAGTAGCATCCCCGCGTGAGCCTTTAGCCTCTTGTAGGGCGTCTGATCACTGGTGTCGATCCTAACTAGTAGCTTGCCTCCGTTGCCCTCGTCCTGTACGTACCAGTTTGCAGGGACCGGAATCACGAAATTGCCGACGTTAACGGCATTACCGTGCCGCATATGCCACAGCCAAGTCTCTATGCGAAGGCGGTGGCTAAAGATCCCCCAGGCCAAGGCCAGAACCACCAATGCGAGGACAATAAACTTTGCCTTCGACCTACCCATGTTGATTCTCCGACCTTGTGTTTACTGGCCCTCGCTCTATTGCGAAATAACTGATGCCATCATGTCCTGCACAAGTTTATCAATCTGATTGTTATTCTCGTCACGCAATGTCCCGTAGTAGTTGAAGACGCCCGCAGCAGCGGTTTATGGCCGGGCATAGGCAGGATTATCGGGACTCGCGGGATCGTAGTCCTGGCCATATTTGTTTTTATGGCGCAACGACTGCGCTGCCGCCGCTAGCCGAAACACGCCCAGAGTAGCATTGTCTTGCGTAACCGTGACTTCACGGGTCAGCTTGCTCAACTCTTCGGGCAATCCCTCTTCATACCAGATGTGAAGCGCGTAGCGGCCAACGGGCACGTTCGGTATTACGACCTGGCCACGCTGGTCAGATATGCCGTAGTAAGGAGTGGGGACGGCGATGATCACCGCGCTCATTTCGGGGTGAATGTCACAGAAAATGTAGGAAACTCCGGGTTTGTCGAATCGCACACCACGCGTGCTGCCGGCCTCATAAAGACCAAGATCGAAACGCTTGCCCTCAAACAGAGAGAAAACGTTGTGAAAAAAAGGATCGCGGTTAGGGAACTCGACGACCGAACCAACCGGCACAACCAGCAGATGCGGCTCGAAGCTCTTGTTTCTCTGAATGAGCTGGGAACGCGGGGCATCCGCCGGCTGGACCGAACTGGACGCGGGCGGACTGTTTGCCTTCGTAGTTCCGGCCGGAACCAGCCAGAATACCGCCTCGCCGGCCTGATGGAGCATGGCGCTCTTTCCAGCGTTCAGCAGCGTGACACGCGCGGTCAGGGTCACTTGCTGGGCGGCCGCAAAGCCCCCGCCGATCAGCAGCACGGCGAGCCAGCCGTACCGCAGACGTGTGGTTTCAATCCTCAAAACAGAATCCCCATCATCAGGTTTACCTGGCCAGCAGGGTAATTTTCGTCGTCGATGTGAAAAGTTCGCAATCTTCGATACTCGGTGGAGAATAACAAGTTCGAGCGTGGCCGGTAGATGAAGTTAACGAGGGAGCTGTAATTCCGTGCCAGCGTCGGATCCACGTAGCTCTGGCTGGCCGGGAACGCCCGCAAATCGGCGGCGAACGGACTATCCATGCCGAAGCCGCCGTTGAATTCCAGTTTCGCGGAAGCTTTGACTTTCAGCTGCGACCACCCGCCAGTCGAGTTGAGCGCGCGCACCAGCGTAGTGGGAATCAGGGGATTGCCGCTAAACAGCACACTGCGCCCGATGCCGCCGCCCAAGCCTCCTACCGCGCGTCCGCGGTAGAATTCGCCGGAAAGGCTGACCCATCGCGTGAACGGAATCTCCCAATCGGTCATGCCAGCCCAGCCGTCGACCCGGCGATCAAACCCCCAATTCTGGGGACTGTAGTAACCAGCCGTACCCAACGTCAGGGGCTCGCCCAACACCGTTCCGTGCCAAGCCAACCTCGTCCCATAGGCGGGCTGTCCGGAATTCTCTCCCGCATCCGGCAGGCGTCCGGTCTGGCTGTAGGGCGGCTCTCCGGTTTGATTGTCGAAGATGCCTGCCTGGACGGTGAAGTTTTGCCGGTCAGAAAGATCGAAACGGTGTTCCACCCGCACTTGCGGAATCCAGCCCCAGAGGTTGCCCGCATAGCTGAACGCCGGCAAGGCGAGCGACGCGAACGAAGTGGGCGAGAGCGGAGAAAGGAAGAAACCATCCTGGCCTGCGATCACGGAAGTGTGGTCCCAATCCATTCTCACGCTGGCGACCCGCAGGCGGAACAAACCGGTGTTAACGCCGTTTGGCGCATTGGGGAACCCGCCGGCGAAATCCGCCTGAAAATCCCCCGAAGTCCTCGCCCCAGCCAAATGGGGGCCAAAGACTTCCAATCCAAGCTCGGACTGGCGCATGGTTGCGCCCAAATTGCCGTTGGAAAAATATCCATTGGGCACTTCGACATAGCTGGGGAAATCCTGGTTGTCGGTCGAACCGCGGTTGCTGAATAGATTCAGCAGGACAATACCGGAAAGCCGCACTCGGTATTTCGACGCGCTCTCCACCTTGGTCTGGTACTGCTGGTCGACCTTGGCACCCAGCAACTCGGAAGACTCCTCCAGCGAGCTGACTCGTTCGGCCAACGACGGATGATGATCTTTCTCGCCGGATTCGGCACCCTCCGCATCGGCGGTTTCGCCTGAAGGCGAAGCGGACGGATTCGCCGCCGGAAGAGCGCCGGAGCCGGCCAATTGACTACGCGTGGCCTCCAGTTCGCGACGCAGTTCCGCGCTCTCTGCGCGGGACTCCGCCGCTTCGACGCGCATCTCCTCTACCACGGCGCGCAAGTCGCGCACCTGCGTCTGCAGGTCGTGCACGGCGGCGGTCAGCGAGTCGTCGGGCAATGCAGCCGGCACCGGCTGTGTGGCCGACGGCGGGCCTTGCGCCCAGCCCCACACGCTTCCCACCAACAAAAGGAACCCAGTCGTGCCGAATCTGCCGATCCAGCCAGACAAACTATTCCCTTCTTTCACAATTGGCCTCCCGAAGAATGAAGACTCTGGGATATCCCAGTGCAGCCCGTTATTGAACCCAGGAACACCAAAGCAGGGAATCCAGTCTTGGTCTTTGTGCGAAAATCCTACTCCGATTGTTCACCCTTTGCCCGAACCAGTGGCGGCAGCTTGTTCTCGGCACGGCCTTGGGCGTTCTCGGCGGACGAAGCCAATGGGAGCCGTAGTTTGAACACGGTGCCTTCCTGCGACGTCTTCTCCACCATCACGTCGCCGCCGTGGTCTTGCACAATCTTCTGCACCACGGTCAGGCCCAGGCCAGTGCCATTCTCTTTGCCCTCACTGACAAAGGGTTCGAAGAGCTTGCCGCGAATCGACAACGGGATCCCGTGACCATTGTCGGCAACCCGGATTTCCACACCGTCGGGCACCGCGCGCAAGCCTATCTCCACGCGCCCGCTTCCTGCCGGAACGGCTTCGCACGCGTTCAGTAGGAGATTGTAGAAAACTCGCTCCATTTTTTTCACGTCAAACCATCCGGTGCTGTTGCCCTCCTGGCGAACGGTGACCCCGACGCGATGAAATTCGGGATGAGAGCGGACTACCTGCGCCACCCGCTCGACGGCGTCCCCCACACTGCCATAAGTGGGCCGCAGCGATTCCCGGGTGCGCGAGAACTCCAGCAGGGAATCGATCAGGTCCGTCATCTGATTCACGGCGACTCGGACTTCCTGGTAAAGCTCTTCCCGCTGCTCCGCCGACAAGCGGCTTTCGCATAGAAATTCAGCGTTTGCGACAATAGCTGCCAGCGAATGACGCAAGTCATGCGAAATCGAGCTGGCCATGCGCCCGATGGTGGCCAGCCGCTCCGCCTCCAGGAGTTCCTCCTGAGTTTTTCGCAGGCTGGTGCGCATGCGATCGAAGGCGCCCGTCACCTCCGCAACCTCGTCGCCTCCATGGGAATCGAGGGCATAGTTGAAATCGCCCTTTGCCAAGGCCCGGACGCCGGCCACTAAGTTCCCTAGCGGACGGGTAAATGTATGCGAAATCAGGAATACCAGCGCGCTGCCGGCCGCCACGGCCGCGAGGCCCAAGGCCAGCAGCAGCCGGTTCAGGCTGTCTAAAAATGCGGTTGCCTGATCGTAGGATTTGAGAACCGTGAGCCGGACCGGGGTGCCGTCGCTCGCCAATTGCAGTGATGTGCCGAGGAAGCGCTCGTCCCCCAGCCGGACTTCCGTGGCAGCCGACACCCCGACCGCGTCATGAGCGACCGGGTAGCGGGCAAGTTCCGACCGGTACTCGGGCATCAGCGTGCTGGAAACGATGGTGTCGCCGTAATAAAACGCCACTTTGCTGCTGGTTATACTGCTCATCTGCGCGGCGACCCGGTCGTCGATTTCGTAGCCAACCACCAGGAATCCCAGGAGGCGATTGTCGGCCGCCGGACCAAAGTAGATGGGCCGGAGAAAAACCTCGTACAAGTGCCCGTCGCCGAACCACCAGGAGCCGGCGTTCTCCTGATTCAACGTCGGGCCCAGCGACTCCTGGGCCACGCCTCGCGTGAAGCCGGGCGACGAGGTATGCAACGCCACCACTTTGCCGGTCCGGTCAGCCAATACAAAAACATCGCTGCCCGCCAGCCGCCACAAGTCCGTGGACCCATCCTGGATGGTGGCCTCATGTTGCGTGGTCATTAAGGCGCGCAGGTTGGGAAGGTCGGCGAGCAGCTCCGCCTGGTGAGTAAGCGTAAGTTCCTTTTCCCGCTGGAAGCTTTGAAAGGTGCTGACCGAGTTGTCCAGGTCGGCGGAGATCTCCTGCCTGACGTTTGCTTGAATGCGATGGCGCACCAGAAGAAGGCTGGTGCAAGTCAGGCCGGCGGTAATCACCAGCATGGACAGCAGAAACTTGGTACGCATCCGAAGTTTCACCATGCTGGCCTCTAAGCGGTTCTCAAAATGGTTGCTGAAACTCTGGAGCAGCATTGCCAAACAAAACCCGCGGCTCTTCAGAGGTCGGGACGACCCCAGCGAGCTTTCAATAACCAGTTAGAACAAGAACTTGTAACCCACCCCGTGAACCGTCCGAAAGTGGACTGGGTTCGCCGGATCCCTCTCCAACTTCTGCCGCAACCGCAAGATGTGATTGTCCACGGTGCGGGTGGAAGGATAGTTCTGGTAGCCCCACACTTCGTTCAAAAGCTCATCCCGCGTAATAACGCGCTCCGGATTCTGGATGAGAAACTTCAGCGTCTTGAATTCCTGCGCGGTGAGTGTAACGATCTCGGTGTCGCGGATGACTTCCATCTTGGTGAAATCGACGGAAATGCCGTCGAAAGCCACGACATCTCCGGTTCCCGTCCGCACCGAACGGCGCAGGGCCGCCCGCACCCGCGCCAACAATTCTCTCGGGCTGAAAGGCTTGGTTACGTAATCATCCGCGCCCATTTCAAGCAGCAGCACTTTGTCGGAAATATCGCTGGTGGCGCTCAGCACGATGATCGGAACGGTGGGCGACTGGCGCTTGATCTCGCGGCAAACGTCCCGGCCGGACATGAATGGCAGGCGCAGATCAAGCACGATGGCGGAGGGCGCCACCCGGCGAAACGCTTCCAGCGCCGACTTTCCGTCCGGGCTGATTTCGACGCTAAACCTCTCCGCCTCAAAAAGACGCTTCAACGCCTTCTGGACCGCGTGGTCATCTTCCACCACCAGGATTCGTTCCGTGGGAATCGCGTTGGATTCGATCATTGGAAAAGCTGGGACCTGGGTGCGCTGCCAATTCGCGCCCCGGTTCCCCTCGACTCTGATCAATGGGTTGCTCCGCAATCTCGCCTTGGAGCGCTGAGATTGCGATTCCAGATTACTACCGCTCTAGGCACTAGCGCTGCCATGCTCGCAGTATTGACATTTTATTTACAAATAGGGCGAAAAGTTAACGAAAAAGACCGCATTTTGACCTCGGAAGGCCGGATTCTAGCGGGCTTGATGATTTCCTCCGCCTTCGTTTAGGGCGCGACCGGTTTGGCAAATTTGGCGTCGTCAATCGCAACGTTCTGCTGGACTTGCTCAAGTTGAACCGTGGCGCTGGATCCCGGCCGGGCGGTGATCCAGGAGAAAGGAATTTTCACCCCGTCCTGGTCGCGATAGTCGGCATAGTCAATTCTCGTGGGATAAAGTCCAAGCGGCGATTCCGCGTAGCGCACCTGGCGCAGCAGCAGTCCGGACTGTTCGTCGAAATAGAACTCCACCGGCGGCAGCCCCTGCCGCACGCCGAGTATTTGGTAGGCCTCGTGATCTCCGATCTTTTGCGGAGGTCCAACCTTCAGCTCGCTGAATATCTTCTTCAAATCGATCGGCAGATGAAGGTCAGCATCCAGCTTGGCGGCGTCCAAGTCCGCCCCTTCCATGTCGCGCGCTGGACGATGCGGGAATGCGGACCAGCCCTCGTGACCGTTGAAGCCAGTCACGCTGTCGCCATTCGGGTAGTGGGTCACAACATCGCTCTTGTCGGGAGACAGGATGAAGATCTCCACCGGGAATTTGCGCCCCCCGAAACCGGTGGTCGAGCCCTTGGCTACGCGGCTGGAGATCTTCTCAACCGCGGCCGCTCCGCCAATGGCTTGCACATACTTATCCACGATGTCGCCAGCTGAGGGCAGCTTGCTAAGGTCGGGATTCTCGGGCGCGGCCGTCCCTCCAATCGCCACAAGCGTGCCGGCGCTCTCGCCGGTGATCACCGGTATACCCACTGGCTTGAGCGAGCCATTGTGGCAGGAGTTGCAGGTGACTGCGCGCTGGCCGTCAAAATTGTCTTTATTGATAGCGAACATCATGGTCATCATCTTGCGCGCGGTCTCTTTGGGCTTTTTGTCGTCCTGGTCGAAATGGCCCTGGACGTGGCAATGGTCGCACTGCACGCCCAATGACCCGGTGATGAACTCCATGGCCGGAATCAGCTGATCGGCGGGCATTCCCTTGAGCACCTTGATGTTCTTGTAAGCCTGCTCGGCGGTCTTGGGCGCGCTGGCCGAATCTGTCTTTTCCGGCGTCGAACTCATGCCGGATTGCGCGTTGATGATCCCCACGACGGCGGCCAACAGTCCCGCCACAATGATCGCGAGAAAAACTATTCTCCGGGCTTTCTCTGCCATTCGCATGTGCGCTTCCCCTTTTGAAGATTAGGCTGTAAGTCTAATTCAAAACCATCGCCGGTGTGAAAGCCTGCCGATTTGGCGGAATCCCTGATTCGGTGATTCAATAACCCAACCATGGCCCTCGAGGAATACAAACGCAAACGCCGCTTCGAGCAGACGCCCGAGCCTCCTCCCAAGCTGGAGAAGAAATCCGGCCACCGGTTTGTGGTGCAAAAGCACGACGCCACCCGCCTGCACTATGACTTCCGGCTGGAGATGGAGGGCGTGCTCAAGTCCTGGGCAGTTCCCAAAGGGCCATCCCTTGATCCCGCCGACAAGCGCCTGGCCATGCAAGTGGAAGATCATCCGGTTTCCTATTTCGATTTCGAAGGCACCATTCCCGAAGGCAACTACGGCGCCGGCACGGTGATGGTGTGGGATGTGGGCACATGGGAACCGCTCTCGCCCGAGCCGGTGAAAGGAAAATTCGTCCCCGGAACGGACGCGGAGGCTGTTGCCATGCTGCAGAAAGGAGACTTCAAGATCCGCCTACACGGCAAGCGCTTGAATGGCGATTTCGCTCTGATCCACATGAAGTCGCGGCGGCCAGGAACGAAAGGGACGGAGTGGCTGCTGATCAAGAAGCAAGACGATGCGGTCGTGAAGGGCTACGACATCGAGCAATACGATGACTCGGTTTTGACCGGACGCAGCATGGCGCAAATCCGGGGCGATGCCGGATCAGCGGAATGGACCAGCAGCCGCCCGGCGTCGAGAGGAAAACTAAAAGCGCCGTGGCTGGCGGAGACGCTGGAGAAGCTGGACAAGAAGAAGGCAAAGGCGCGAACTGCAAAGGACACAGGGAAAAATCTTACGCCGCAAGCTCCTACGCGATCTAAGTCTTCCCCTGTATCCTCTGTGCCCTTTGTGGTCAATCTCGAAGGAGCGGTCAAACGCGCCATGCCGGCGGCCATCCATCCCATGCTGGCTACGCCCGTAGACAAGCCGTTTGACGATCCAGCCTGGCTTTTTGAAGTCAAATGGGATGGCTATCGGGCGGTAGCCTTCATCAACGACGGCAAAGTTCGGCTGGTTTCGCGTAATCAGAATGACCTGACAGCGGGGTATGGCGAGCTTCACGGCCTGCCCAAGTTCGTCGAAGGCAAGACTGCGATTCTCGACGGCGAGATTGTGGCGCTTGACGAGACCGGACGATCATCGTTCAGCCTGATGCAGCAACGCACCGGCATTCGCAGCGGCGGCCGGCGCGGACCCGCGCATCCCGGAATTCCTGTGCTCTACTACGTTTTTGATCTGCTCTATTTGGATGGTTATGACCTGCGGCGGACTCCGCTCGAGCGGCGGAAGGAATTGCTGAAGACAATTATGCGGGCCAGCGATCCGGTGCGTTACTCGGAGCATTTTGACCGGGGTGTGTCTTTATTTGACGCCGCCAAGAAGAACGGCCTGGAGGGAATTCTGGCTAAGCGGCGCGCCAGTTACTACGAAGAGAAACGCAGCAGCGACTGGCAGAAGATCAAAATCACCCAGACCGTCGATTGCGTAATTGGCGGATACACCGACCCCGAAGGTGCCCGCCAATATTTCGGATCGTTGGTTCTCGGCCTCTACGACCATAAGGAACGGCTCACCCATGTGGGGCAGGCAGGAACTGGTTTCGATCACAAGCTACTGAAACAGATTTACGAACTGCTGAGGAAACGCGAGACTCCGCGCAACCCGTTCCACGGCGAAGTGGTTGCCCGGAGCACGCATTGGGTAAAGCCCGAACTTGTGGCCGAGATCAAATTCACGGAATGGACGCATGAAACCGCGGAGGGCGGCTTGAAATTACGCGCACCCGTTTTTATGAGACTACGCGACGACAAGGATCCCAAGGACTGTACCTTCGCCGAACAAACCATTGGAACCGTGAGCACGCAGTAGCCGGTCTGAGCAGTTACTTGACGCTTTTCATCGGCAACATTGAGCCGTAGTCGCGTCCGGAGGGCTCCACGGCGCGGGCGATGATTCCGTCGAAAACATCGCGCAGTTCGGGATACTTGGCCAGGATCGCCTTCATTACCGCCATATTGTCCTGAAACGTCGCTGCAGAGTCGGCCACGCTTGCGGATTGATATTTCACCACCACGTCAAGTTCGTTGCCCGTGGCCAGAGGAAAAAGTGCGGTCAGTTTGAAGGTCTTGCCGCCGGCGGACAAATCCGTGGGAGGCAAGTCCGCAGGCTTGACGGTTTGCGACTCATCGTAGAGTTTATCAGTAACCATAGTGCTCATGAATGAAACTGGCACCAGCAACTCGCGGGCTTCCAGAAAGTAAAGCCAGGCGCTCTCATTCTTTCCCTTGGCTTTTAGGTCCCGTGCGTGCTGTGCGAACCAATCGCCATCGTGGCCCGCGGCCTGCGGTTGCTTGATATAGAGTCCGCCCAGCTTCCAGGCGTCCGCTTGCTTTTCCAAAACAAACGCAACGGTGAAAGGCCCTTTCGCGGTGGTCACGTCGATGATGACAATTCCATAATTCCCTGGCGAGAGATTGGGGATCACAAACACCGCGCTATTCGCGGTTTGCCCGTTCGCTCCAAACACGCCGCACAGAAATTCGGCGCGCTCCAGATTGGCCGTACCTTCCGCTTGCAGCAAATATGGCGAGCGCGGCGCCGGAGTGGCTCCGGCAAAGTTGCTTTGGTTGTCTTTGATGGCGGTTTCGATGCCGGAAAAACCCGCGGCTACCCCGGCGATCGCATTCTGCCGCAGTGTGGCGGCGTCGCCGCGAGCCACCATGCCAAAGTAGTTCTGTGCGGCATTGAGCAGTGCGGTGTTGGTAGCGGCATCGATATCGCCCGCGGTCAAACAGGTCTGAGCGTGAACGGTGACGCCTGCGGCCAGCAACAGCAGCAAACTGACCCATCGAACGGCTAAGCAGTGCGGATCGAAAAAAGAAAAATTCATCGGCGTTAAGAATACGCCCTAATGCGAATACCGAAAATACCTTCGACTTGGGCGTAGCCATGGAGCGCACCTGAACAGCCCACCCCGGCGCCGATTGCGCGCGCCCCTAGCCTGTGGTACCGTCCCCTTGATCGTTGCACTGACGATTCGCAGTTCTATTCGAAGGAGACGCTTATGGCCGCCTGGATACTTCTGGGCCTTGTGGTGGTTATCGCCTTCGTGCTGATCGGAATTTACAACGGTCTGGTGCAGTTGCGTGTACGCTGCGACTCGGCCTGGTCCGACATTGACGTTCAGCTCAAACGGCGGCACGACTTAATTCCTAATCTGGTGGAAACCGTCAAAGGTTACGCCACGCACGAGAAAAGCACGTTTGAAGATGTCGCCAAATTCCGCTCGCAGGCCATGCAGGCCACCACGCCGGGAGACAAAGCCGTGGCCGAGAATCAACTCACCGGCGCGTTGAAAAGTCTGTTTGCGGTGGCGGAAAATTATCCTGAGCTAAAAGCTTCCGATGAATTTACCCAACTGCAGGGTTCGCTGAGCCAGACGGAAGATACCATCCAGAACGCGCGCCGTTACTACAATGCGGTGGTGCGCGATTTGAATACGAAAATTCAATCCTTCCCGTCAAATATTATCGCCGGCATGTTTGGTTTCCAGCCGCGGCAGTTCTTTGAGGTCACCGAGGCCGCGGACCGTGAACCGGTTGCGGTAAAGTTCTAGCCCATGCCGCCCAAGAAGATCCTGCGGACCTGGGCTGTGTGCTGGCTGATTGCCATTGCGGGCATTGTTGGCAAAGCTCTGCCTGCCTCGGCCCGAAGCTGGCGCATCGCCGATTTCAACGACAACATCGCCATCGGCGCTGATGGATCGACGGCCGTGCATGAGCGCATCACGCTCGTTTTCGACGGCTCGTTCCAGGGCATCACCCGCACCATTCCGGTCGAATACCCTGGCCCCAATGGCACCAACTACACCCTGTTTCTCGACGTTGCTGGGGTGACCGACGAGAATGGGCAGAAGCTGAAATATGAATCGCACGCCTCCGGTGACTATCGCAATCTGAAGATCTACATTCCCGGCGCCGAAGACGCCAGCCGGACCGTCGAGATTGACTACACCCTGCGCAATGCGGTGCGCTTCTTCGACGATCATGACGAGTTCTATTGGAACGTCACCGGCAATGACTGGCCGGTGCCGATTGATCACGCGACCGCGCTGGTCAGCTTTCCTGATTCAGCGTCGGGCTCGCTGCGGGCGCAGGCTTTTACCGGCGTTTACGGGTCGCAACAGTCGGAAGCCACCACGGACGTGAAAGGCTCCGACGTTTCCTTCGAGACCACGAGCCCTTTGCCCATGCGTGGCGGGCTCACGGTGGACATCTACGTCCCGAAAGGCATTCTCAAGGAGCCCAGCGCGTTTACTCGCGCGATGTGGTTCTTGGGCGGCAATCCCATCGTCTTTCTACCCCTACTTACTTTGGGTGTGATGTTCACGCTGTGGTGGTATAAAGGGCGCGATCCTGACCCGGGCGTTTCGGTCGCGCCCATGTATGAAGCGCCCGCTGGGATGACTCCCGCGGAATGCGGCGCGCTGCTGGGCGATAAGGTCCATCCCCAGGACATCACCTCGACCATCGTCGATCTGGCGGTGCGCGGCTGTTTGAAGATCGAAGAGACCGACGACAAGGGGCTTGTCTTTCATCACAAGGATTACATTTTTCATTTGCAGAAGCCCGAAGCCGAATGGCAAGCGCTGGCGCCGCACGAGCAGGTGATGATGCATCAGCTATTCGGAGGCGGATCCGATATTCGGCTCTCCAGCCTGAAAAACCGCTTTTACGCGGCGCTGCCCGCCATTCGCACAGACATCATGTCATCACTCAAGCAGAAGGGGATGTACCTGCTTGATCCGGATTCGGCGAATGCTTACAACCTGGGAGCGCTCATCCTGATCGTCGCGCCATTCGCCGCCGCGCAATTCACCGGATATAAGGATGTCTTCACCTCGGTGGGGCTTCTGGTCGTTTGCGGAATCGTTTCCGCCGTCATCTGGTGGCTGTTCGCGCGGCAGATGACCGCCAAAACGGTGAAAGGCGGTCAAACCCGGATCGCGGTGCTCGGCTTCCAGGAGTTCATGAACCGCGTGGACGCGGACCGGCTGAAGCGCATGCCTCCAGACACGTTTGAGAAGTATTTGCCCTACGCCATGGCGCTGGGCGTGGAACATCATTGGGCGCAGGCGTTTGCCGGGATCGTGAAGGACCCGCCCAGTTGGTATGCCTCACCCTACGGGATGGCGGGATTCAATCCGTTATTCTTTGCCGCTTCCATGAGCACCATGAGCACGAACATGAGCCAGGTGTTCGTCTCCGCTCCGCGGGCCAGTTCGACGGGATCGGGTTTTGGCGGTGGAGGCTTTGGCGGAGGGGGCTTCTCGGGCGGCGGCTTCGGCGGCGGAGGCGGGGGAGCTTTCTAGCGCGAGAGCCGAAGCCAAAGCCACTTTTTACCCAGATGGCTTGCGCCGCCCCTGTTCCCCGGTTTCTCCTACCCGTAACTTACCAGTCACCTACCTTTTGCGGGGAGTAGTATCCATGATATAACCTGCGCTAAGCAGATTGCACGAACTCCATGGGGGATCGCCGCATGGGACTGGCTTTTGCAGGCAAAAATGGCCAGGAGTCAGGAGGCCTTGTGTCCGAAGCGCGGACGGGGAAACGGTTTCCCCTAGAACTTCCGATTAAGATTCACAAAGCAGAAGAGGGACGGGAGCACGACGGCGTGACGGGCAACCTGAGCGCCGCTGGGGTCTACATCCGGGCGGACGCTGCGCTCGAAGTGGGCTCGAACGTGGAGTTCGAGATTACTCTGCCTCCGGAAGTAACGGGAGCGCAAGAAAATGTAGTCGTGCAATGCCGCGGGCGGGTAGTGCGTACCGACGAACCCGGCGGCAGCACTGCGGAGTCGCGCGGCGTGGCGTGCGTGATTGACTCCTACGATTTTATTCGCCATCCGTAAGATCGAGGTGCCGACACGATGCTCAAATTAATTCTGGCCGACAATCAAGCCATTTTTCGCGCGGGAATCGCCAAAGTGCTGGCGGTTGAGGATGAGATGCGCATTGTCGCGCAGGCGCAAACCCCGGAACAAATGTTCATGGCTTTGGACAAGTTCCGCGCCGCCGTGCTGGTTGTCGCCGGAGGATTTCATACCGATCTTAATGCCGTGCTGCAAGCGGCTCTGCGCAACAAAACCCGGCTGGTGGTGCTGGCCGATACCGGTGAGAGCGCCCAACGCTACATGGCGGCGGGAGCGCATGGCGTGGTGTACCGCAACGTGACCAGCGCGGCGCTGGTGGACTGCGTGCGCAAAGTGGCTCGTGGCGAGAACTGGGTGCAGGACATTGCCGTGCCTAGCGAACTCACCGAAAACGATATGGTCGGCCTGCGGGTACGCGACCGCCTCACCGCCAAAGAGCTGCGGATCGTCGCCCTGATCGTCCAGGGCTATAAGAATAAGGAAATCGCCTCGCAGCTGGGAACCACCGAACAGGTCATCAAGAATTATCTGCGCAACGTGTATGACAAGATTGGCGTTTCTGACCGGCTGGAGCTGGCGCTTTTCACCATCCATCATCGGATTCTGAACGAAGCCGCTGCGGCTACCGCCGCGGGCGTTGTGCCGATGCCAGGACCGGGAGCCCCTGCCGCCTCATAAGAATTGCCGGGAATGAAAGCGGGCCGCCTCGCGCGGCCTTATTCTTTTGGCGCAACCAATCCCACGTTTTTCCCGCACTCGCCAGAAACCTTGCGGACCATTTAACATCTATTACGCATGGAATTCCGACAACTTGGCCGTTCCGGATTGAAAGTCCCCGCACTCAGCTTCGGCACCGGCACATTCGGCGGAGTAGGGGAATTTTTTCGCGCCTGGGGTTCGACCGATGTCGCCGAAGCCCGCCATCTGATTGATCTCTGCCTGGAAGCGGGAGTCAATCTCTTCGATTCGGCCGACGTGTATTCCGACGGCTCGTCGGAGGAGATTCTTGGCAAAGCTATCGCCGGACGCCGCCAGGATGTGCTGATCTCGACCAAAGCTACGTTCCGCATGGGCGATGGGCCCAACGATCTGGGCTCGTCGCGCTATCACCTCATCCACGCCTGCGAAGCCAGCTTGCGCCGCCTGAATACGGACTACATCGACATCTATCATCTGCACGGTTTTGACGCTCTCAGCCCGGTTGAAGAGGTTTTGAGCACGCTCAACAATCTAGTGCAAAGCGGCAAGGTGCGCTATATCGCCTGCTCAAATTTTTCCGGCTGGCACTTGATGAAGTCTCTCAGCGTCTCTGAGCGCTACGGCTGGGCACGCTATACGGGGCATCAAGTTTACTATTCGCTCCTTGGGCGCGAGTATGAATGGGAGCTCATGCCGTTGGCTCTCGATCAGGGAGTTGGCGCGATCGTATGGAGTCCCCTGGGCTGGGGGCGCTTGACCGGGAAGATTCGGCGCGGCCACCCCATGCCGGAAATCAGCCGGCTCCACAAGACCAGCGGCTCGGGACCGCAAGTTGCGGACAACTATTTGTACACAGTCATGGATGCCATCGATGAAGTGGCTAAACAAACCGGCAAGTCCGTGCCACAAATCGCGCTCAACTGGTTGTTGCAGCGGCCCAGCGTCTCGACGGTCATCGTTGGGGCGCGGGACGAAAAACAACTGCGGCAAAACCTCGGCGCGGCCGGTTGGAGTCTATCCACTGAGCAGATGGCCAAGCTGGATCGCGCCAGCGACAGGACGCCGGTTTATCCTTATTGGCACCAGCGGCAGTTCACGGAGCGCAATCCTTCGCCGGTTCCTCTAGAAAAATAGAAGCTGAAATCGCCCCCTTGCGCGCTCTCAGAATTCTCCCGCGCCGGAACACAAAGTCGCATGACTGCCATAGATTATTTTAATTGGACATTCGCGAGGGGCTCTGGCAAAGTGAAGTTGGCCTATTAGCTCTGTTGCGGTAGGCAGAGTGGTTCCCTAGTACAAGCGCTAGTGCAACGCTCTCCTTGTAGTGACGTTGTTCATATCCTGACCTTGTAGTCACCCCAATCAACCCAAGCGATCGCATCGGTGTGCGCCGATGTGCCGCTCTTGCCACAACCAGGAGCTTTAGATATGAAAACGATTCGCAGATTCTCTTTCGTGCGGGTGCTGCTGCTGATGGCCGCGGCGCTTAGCTTATCGACGTCCTACGCGGCGGCAGAGTCGTCGGAGCGCGGTACGTTCACCTTGCCAACAGAGGCCCATTGGGGAATCACAGTTCTGCCAGCGGGGACCTATTCGTTTACGGTCGAATCCATGGGCTCCTATCCCACGATCACGGTGCGTTCCTCGGACGGGAAAGTCTCGGGAATGTTCGTGGCCACGGCTGTGTTGTCCATGGAGGAGAGTGGAAAACAACTGCTCACGCTGACACGTCGCGGCGATGAGATGTACGTCAGTTCGTTCCAACTCAGCGACGAAGGCGTGGTCTTGGAGTACACCCTGCCCAAGGCCACGGAGAGCGCGGCGGTCGCGGGACTCACAGCACCCTAGCCCGCGCGTCTCTCGAACTATGCCAAATCCGGGAGCGAGGTCGGCGATCTCGCTCCCGTTTCTTCCTCCGGGGAACTCTGCACCCAGCCGGGCTTGCGCGTGGAGGACAACTGAAGAGTCAGCCGATTTTTTCGCCTACTGCTTTGGCTTGGGTGAAAAGATAAAGGTAATCCGGCCCGCCGGCTTTTGAATCCGTGCCCGACATGTTGAATCCGCCAAAGGGGTGCGCCCCCACCATGGCGCCGGTGCATTTGCGATTGATGTACAGATTGCCGACGTGAAAATCGCGGATGGCACGTTCGATCTTGTCCCGAGAGCTCGTGTACACCGCTCCGGTGAGCCCGAACTCGGTGTCGTTGGCGATTTCCAGCGCGTGGTCGAAGTTCCGTGACTTGATTACAGCCAGCACCGGGCCGAAAATTTCCTCCTGCTCGAGCTTTGACTTGGGCTGAATGTCGGCGATGACGGTCGGCTGGACAAAATAACCTTCTCCGAAAGCGCGGCCGCCTCCAGTGATCAAGCGTCCGTCTTTCTTGCCGTATTCGATGTAGCTCAAAATCGATTTCATCGAGCCTTGATTGATCACCGCGCCCAGATTGGCATTTTCGGCGGGATCGCCGACGGTCAGTTTTTTCACGCGAGCTTGCAATTGTTCGAGAAACGCATCGTAAACCCGCTCGTCCACGATGGCGCGCGAGCACGCGGAGCATTTTTGGCCCTGAAAACCGAAGGCCGAGGCAGTGACGCCTTCGACCGCGGAGCCGACATCAGCATCGGCGTCGACGATAATCGCATCCTTGCCGCCCATCTCAAGAATGGCGCGCTTGATCCAAAACTGGCCAGGAGCTTGTTCGGCGGCGCGCCGATTGATATCCAATCCAACTTCGCGGGAGCCGGTAAAGGCGATGAAGCGGGTCTTAGGATGCCTAACCAGATCGTTGCCGAATGTCGCGCCCGAGCCTGGGCAAAAGTTAACCACCCCTTCCGGCATGCCTGCCTCTTCGAGCAATTCGACAAATTTTGCCGCAATCGTAGGTGAGTCGCTGGACGGCTTCACAATCACGGTGTTGCCGCAGACGATGGAGGCCGCAGCCAAGCCCGCCATGATCGCGGCGGGAAAATTCCATGGCGGAATCACCGCGCCCACGCCAAGCGGGATGTAGAGAAGGGAATCGCGTTCGCCGGGCAACTGCACCGGAGTTTTCGCTCGCGCCAGGCGTAGGGCTTCGCGCCCATAGAATTCGCAAAAGTCGATGGTTTCCGCGATGTCAGCGTCCGCCTCCGCCCAGTTCTTGCTGACCTCGAATACCAGCCAGGCGCAAAACTCCAACTTGCGTTGGCGCAATAAATCGGCTACGCGAAACAACAGGCCGGCGCGCTCTTCCACGGAAGTGCGGCTCCACGAGGCGAACGCCCGCAACGCCGCCTGCAAGGCGGGTTCGACATGTTCCCTTCCCGCCTTTTGATGCAAGCCAACGATCTGCGAAGGAACAGCCGGGTTCAAGGAGGTAATCTTGTCCTGCGTTCTTAGCCGCTTGCCGGCTATGATCAGGTCATACTCGCGGCCCAGTTCGCCACGAACCTTTTCCAAAGCGGCGCGCATGCGGCGGGCGTTTTCTTCCCGGCTGAAATCGGTTGGCGGCTCGTTGACGAACGGCCCTGCGTGAAAGGGAGTCGCGAGTCGGGTAGGGGCTTCCAGCGTCGCCATAATGCACCTCAACGGCTGTGAATGCTATTCTGAATAGGTCAGAAGATCATTGATTCTAGCATTGCGATTCCGTGACATTCTCGCGCGCGCGGGCAGGCGCGGGCTACGGCACATGCACCGAATCGTGCTGTTCGGAGGGCCGGTAACTCATGTCCGCAGTGCGTTCCAGTTTGTCCCAGGCGAAGCGCTTGCCTTCGACAGCCCGAACGATGGTCTTGAACAACACGACGGAGAACAACTGCCGGTACGCAAAGCGCTGCAGCCAAACCTGACTCAGCAACCAGCCGTCCTCGTGCGCCTCAGGCTGGCGGCGCTCCAGCAGGAAGGCGATGGCGGAGGTGACGAAGTCGATGACGAGAAACACACTGAAGAAGATAATGAGTCGCTGGATGCTGGCCGGGTCGGTCGATTCCGGGTGGAAGTATTTCTGCAGGAAGTACCAGAGTACGCCCACGACAAACATGACATCAATCAGAGGCGAAACCAGCGGCAGGACGATCTGAAAAATCACGATGTTCGGCAAAGCGACCCAACCGAGCACACCTTTGCGGGCAAACGCTCCGCGATGCTTCCACACTGATTGCAGAATCCCAAAAGACCAGCGAAAGCGCTGGCGCATGAGGCCGCGCGCGTTGACGGGAGCTTCGGTGTAAGCGAGAGCCAGGTCTTCGTACTCCACGCGATAGCCGCGGCGCAGCAGAGCCATGGTCAGGTCCGCATCCTCCGCCACGGTATCGGTTTGATAGCCGCCGGCTTCAATCACGGCGGAAGTTCGCCATGCTCCCAGCGCGCCTGGAACCACACTGACCGCGCCCAGAACGTTGAGTGCGCGGCGCTCGAAGTTCTGGCTGGTGATGTACTCCAGCGCCTGCCAGCGCGTCCACAGGTTCACACGATTCCCAACCTTGGCGTTGCCGGCCACGGCGGCCACTTTCGGATTCAAGAAATGCGGCACCAGCCGGGAGATTGCGTTGGGTGCAATCACGGTATCGGCGTCAATACCCACGAATATCTCTTCATCGCGCAAACGCTTTAGCCCGTAATCGAGCGCCTCGGCCTTACCGAAATTCGGCTTGGTGAGGATCAGCACCCGGCCGGCGGCTTCTTCGGCGGCGAAGGCATGGCGCGTGACCTCGAGAGTTTCGTCCCGCGAGCCATCGTCGATCACGATGACCCGCAGATTGGGATAGTCCGAGGCCAGGACGGCGCGCACCGTCCGCACAATCACTTTTTCTTCGTTGTAAGCCGGCACCAGCACGGCCACCATGGGTTGGTAGGATTTCTCTTCGGTTGGGGTTCCGTAGTGCGATTGTCGCAGGCGATCAAACACGGCGAACGCGCCCACGAACAGCAAGCGGCCGGTCATGAGCGCATCGCCAATCAGGAAGATCCAGGCAATGCCCTTGAGCGCCAAATCGAAAAGCCCGAAACCGATCCAGGTCAGGCTGGCGGCCCAACGCTGGTTGGCTGGAATGGGAGGCATGATATCCGCTCGGGTTTTTCCCATCAGCTGATACAGCGGAACGATCTGGTAGCCCCTGGCGCGAATTCCCTCGATGATCGCCGGCAGGGCCAGAACGGTCTGACTGCGGTCGCCGCCGCCGTCGTGCAGCAGAATGATGTTGCCGCATTGCGTGTCATTGGGGGCGCAGGGCGGAAGATGTTTAAGCACAAAAGCGGAGATTTCCGCGGCCGGGGGACGCAGCCAGTCGTTGGGATCGATCTTGTCGCCGATGGTGACGTAGCCCATAGCCTGCGTGCTCTCCAGCGGGCGAACCTGATCTTCCGTGTCAGGCTCGGCGTCGACAGAGTAGGGCGGCCGAAAGAGAATGGTGCGGATTCCCAGGCGGCTGGCGAACAGTTGCTCGGTGAGATTCAGTTCTAACTTCGCGTACACGCTCGAAATGTTGCTGATGTCGGGGTGGGTGAAGGTGTGATTGCCGATGGTGTGGCCTTCCCGATAGATACGCTCGGTCAAACCGGCATATTTGTCCGCCTGGATTCCAATCAGAAAGAAAGTGGCGGGTGCATTCTCGCGTTTGAGCACGTCGAGTATTCTCGGAGTCCACTCGGAATCCGGCCCATCGTCAAACGTGATGGCCATTTCATTGGGGCTGGAGCCGTACCGGCCCACGCGATAGGGCTCGGGCAGTGGATCGAGAGTCTCATCCGTAATCAGACCGGAAGCGGGATCCAAGGTGAACTTCCGCTGCCCGTTGGAAGGGCTGGCCTCGATGCGCAGGATCTCGCCGGTTCCTTCCATGTCCACATCTTGCCCCGGCGGGACATCGCTCAACTTTGAGGGTGCCGACCACTCGCCGGGAACATCCCACACACGCCACAGGGAGCGGTCCTCCGAGCCCAGCCGCCAAAGCGCGAACGTCTTGATGCCCAGCGACTGGGCAGCGCGCATCTGGTTGAGTGCAGTCACGGCGTCCAGGAACCAAATGTCGTGCTGCACATTGTGTTCATCCTGGTAGGCAATATGCGGATTCAGGCTGTCGCCGTCAAAATCCACGTCCGCCTCGGAGTCGCGGGCGGCGAGCCAGGCTTCCTGAACGGATTGGGTGTGATCGACTTCTCCGGCCGGCAACTTGCCATGGGCGGGCCTTGCCACCCAGTCGTAACCAAAATTGGCGATGGCGCAGATCAGCTTATCGCGGGGGATCACCTTCTCGGCGAAATTAAGGTTGTCGACAAACCAGTCTTGCGAAGCCACCGGCCCAGCTTCTCCCCCGGGATAATGCTCGTCGTAGTTCATGAGCACCACGCCGTCGGCGGCGGCGGCTACGCTTGGGTAATTCCATTCGTCGTTGTGCGACGGCACGGCCACATAAAGCTTCATGCCCTTGGCGTGCAGGTCGGATGAGAGTTCGTTCAGCAGGGCAAGAAAACCGGCCTGGCCCTTCTTGGGGAAAGCCTCAAAATCGATCATCAGGCCGCGATACTTATCGCTGTCCAGAAAGTCGGAAACCTGGTCGCGGAAGTTTTGTCGGGCGTCAGGGTTGTTCAGGAAACCCGTGATGTCCACCCAATCGGTGCCGTTAAAATTGTTGACCAGGGGAAAGACTTCCATCCCGGTGTCTTCGGACTTCACGAATTTCATCACCTTGTCGTCTACGGGGTGAACTTCGTCGTTCTGTAGTACGTCGAAAAACGTGTTGGTCAGCGGATCCAGGCTCTGCAGATGGCCATCGCGGGAGATCACGGAAAGCCACACCGGAAAAAGCAAATCGATTTGGCGCGCGTACTCGCGCAGGGAGGAAAAGCTGGCAGCGTCTTCGGGATCATAGAAGGCGGCGCGAATACCTTCCTCGGCATTGAGCTTGACCAGCGAAGGCGCCGACTTGGAGTTGCGATGGCTGCGCGAGACCGCCAGCCTGCGTTTTTCTTTTGCTTTCTCTCTCTCTTTCTCCTTCAGGGCATGATAAGGCTTAGTCTGTGGTGCCCACTTCAGTTCCGGCAGGGGTTGGCTGCGCAAGGCGGCAAAGATAAAGAAAATGACGATCAGCGTGATGCCGAGTCCCAGAAGATCGAATAGGGGCCGCACCCGCTTCCAGCGAGCTTGCCGTGGATCGTAAAAAACCGGTTGCGCCATGAAGGTCGAGCCGTCTTCGTCCCAAGCTACGGTAGGAGGGTCCAAGTACCGCTAGTCGTTAACACATAATACCGGATCGGTGCCCGCTTGTGGACGTGGACATTCTGCTGAAACACGCTATATTGCTGGGTGCGCGAAATGGTTCGGCAGCATCTACGGTTCTTCGGTTTCGCCGCCTTCGCCGGTCTGGCGCTACGGCTTTTGTTCTTCTTTCGCTTTCCCAGCGTTACCGATGATTCTTTGGTCTATGGCGACATTGCCCAGAATTGGTTGCGGCACGGGATCTACGGCCTGACCGAACTAGGCCACGTTGTTCCCACCTGTCTCCGATTGCCGGGCTATCCCACGTTTCTGGCCGCCATGTTCTCCATTTTTGGGGTGGGCCACTATCGCGCCGCGCTGCTGCTGCAGATAATCGTGGACATGGGCTCGTGCTTTCTGATCGCCGACCTTGCCCGGCGCGTGTTTTCGCCGCGCGCGGCGAGAGCGGCGTTCCTGTTGGCGGCGCTCTGCCCGTTCCTGGCTAACTACTCCGCCGCCGCGCTCACCGAGACGTGGGAAGTCTTCTTCACCGTGCTGGCCTTCGACTTTGCTCTCGTGGGACTCGAAGGACTTGCCTCGCACGCTATCCTTCCCTGGGCCGGTTGTGGGCTGACCGTAGCGGCAGCCATCCTGCTGCGGCCGGACGGGGGATTGCTGCTGATCACCTTGGCCCTCTATCTCTCGCTGCTTCTTTATCGTTCGTGGTCAGGAGAAACAACCGCTGGGTCATATTCGGAGAGGCACCTGCTGCGCGCCGGTCTCGTGGTCGCGTTCCTCGCTCTCGCTCCGCTGGTTCCATGGACAGTACGCAATCTGCGCACCCTGCACGAATTCCAGCCACTTGCGCCCCGCTATGCCAGCGAGCCAGGAGAATTCGTTCCTCTTGGGTTTAATCGCTGGGTAAGAACCTGGATTGTCGACTATGTTTCGGTGGAAGAGATGTATTGGTCCGTCCCCGGCCAAGCCGTTGACGCGGCGAAACTTCCCAGCCGCGCCTTCGATTCCGCCGAGCAACGCGACCAGACGCAGCGATTGCTGGCCGACTACAACCAGACCCTCCACATAACGCCCACTCTCGATGCCCGCTTCGAGGTGCTGGCCGAGGAACGCATCCACGCCGCGCCCGTACGCTACTATCTCCGGCTGCCGCTCATGCGTATCGCGGATATGTGGCTGCGTCCCCGCACCGAACTGCTTCCCTCCGACACCCGCTGGTGGGAATTCAACGACGAGCCGAGGTGGTCGGCGCTGGCGGTCGCGCTGGGAATAGTTGGCGTGTCCTACGTGGGAGCCGGTCTGGCTGGCCTGGCACGAGTTAGGCTCACAGGGCCAATCGCTTTACTGCTCACTTTTGTGGTCCTGCGATCGGCCTTTTTGGGCAGTCTGGAGAACCCCGAACCCCGTTATACGTTGGAGTGCTATCCGGTCATCATCGTGTTCGCCGCGGCCATGTTCCAGAAATCGGGAAGGATTCCTACGGCCTAGCTGAGGGGAGAATCCGTCATGCGAAATCGGGTGCGCACGTGCTCGGAAAGCAGCTGCACCGCCTCCCGATTGGCGACAGGATCGGACTGCGCCAGGTACTTCATGGCCTCGACCAGCAGGCGCTGACCGTCTACGTACCGCTGATCGGGCTCGCGCTCACGTCGTCTCCGTCCAACTTTGGGAGCAACCGGAATCGTGAAAACCTTAGCCATGAAAACCGCACTTTGGAGCTGAAAATGCTGTTCTTTAAAATAACTGGATGACGTTTCGTCAGTATACCGTCGCGGTTCGGGTTTTTCAGCCTAATTTTTGGCCAAAACCATGACCATATCAGCCGTTTTTCGTCCTAATCCGCTGACATTTTTTGGACCGTCGTCTTGCTGTCGGTCTTCAGCTTGAATACGCTATCCGGAATCTTCTGTTTGAGCTGGATATCGGAGTACACAGCCAGGCGGTAGTCGCCTTCACCTTGAAAAAGCTTTTGCTGCACCGAGATACCGCGCGCCGGATCAATCCACAACACGATGTGCGGAAACATTTCTTGAGCCTTAGGCGATTTAGGGACCAGATCCAGCTTTGAGGTCTCTTTCCCATCGATAGTTTCGGTTCCGGCATAACTCACGTCGAACGACTTGAGCAGGGAATGTCCGCCGCCGCCGAAGCCGAGCACTAGAAAGCTTTCAAATTCAGGGTGACTCTTTTGCAGGTTGTACATCGTAACCTGGTCCTGCCCGGGATCGAAGATTCTCAACATACCCCCGCTCAACACCAAGTACTTTGGATGGGGAGTCGTGATATCAATCGCGACTTGGGTTTCATCGCCCGAGCGGCGGAAATAGATCTCTCCGCTCTGGGTAAGAGTATCCTTCACAACGCTCTGATAGTCGTTCCAGACGAAGCTGGCTTGCGTGGCATGGAAGGTCTTCCCGGCCGCGTCCATTTCATCGAGCACCTTTTCCAAGAGAGGGTTGGACTGAGTCCCGGCCAGCGGTCCGGAGCACAACCCGGCAAGCAAAACGATGTAAGGACAAAATAGGAAGAGACGCTTCATGTTTGCGGCGAAGTGCCTTCTACCTCCTACTCTCGCCGCGCCCACACGCGGTAGCTCAAGATATGTCCAGACTTGTCCTGGACAGCCTCGACCTTAGTGATCGTGACTTCCCCGGAAATGGGCTCAATCACGCGCAGCAATTGATCCCGGAGCGCGCTCTTGTCCTGAGAAGAGACCGCCGAACCCTCCACTTGATAGACAAACCCTCCTCCAGCATCGGGAATAACCACGACCCCGCTAGGATGCGGGTTGCGCTCCACTGGTTTGTCCTTGTAGTTAATCCAGAGCGGCGAGAGGAAAACGAAAAGCAAGATCAGCGTCACCATGACGTCATATTGAATGGTGCCGCGCTCATACGACCAGAGGATGTAGCCGCGAATTGTGCGCCAAATCTCGGTCATGGGCACGGAAGGCGCGCCCGCGTGGCTGGTGGCTGCCTCGGTCCTTTGCAAGTCTAGTTTCTCTCCATCATCTTGGCAAACTGGGCATATCCAATTCGGTGGTTGTACGGTTACATTGGATGAAACATTCAAACAGCACTTCCCATGCTCGCCGACTCTCAGAACTTTTTCGCGGTGATGCGATCTGTGCCCATGTAGGACCGCAGAGCTTCTGGAATCACCACACTTCCGTCCGCTTGCTGATAGTTCTCTAAGATCGCCAACCAGGTGCGCCCCACGGCCAAGCCGCTGCCGTTCAGTGTGTGGACGAACTCGGGCTTGTTCTTGGTCTCCGGCCGATACCGAATGTTGGCCCGCCGCGCCTGAAACGACTCGAAATTCGAGCAGGAAGATATTTCGCGAAACAACCCCTGCCCCGGCAGCCAAACCTCAATGTCATAGGTCTTGGCGGAAGCAAAACCCATGTCGGCAGTACACAACGCCATCACCCGGTAGTGCAGGCCCAGCTTTTGCAAAACTTCCTCGGCGTTACGCGTAAGCTTCTCCAGCTGTTCGTACGATTCCTCCGGACGTGAAAACTTGACCAGCTCCACCTTTTGAAACTGGTGTTGCCGAATGATGCCGCGCACATCCTTGCCATACGATCCCGCTTCGCTGCGGAAGCACGAAGTATACGCCGTAAGCGATATCGGCAAGCGCGAAGCGTCCAGCGTCTCATCGCGATAAAGATTCGTGACCGGAACCTCCGCCGTGGGAATCAGCCAAAGATCCTTCTCGCCGTGCGGCACGCGAAACGAATCGGCGGCAAATTTTGGAAGCTGCCCGGTCCCATACATGGAATCGGAGTTCACCAGGTACGGCGGCAAAACCTCGGTGTAGCCGTGCTCGCGGGTGTGCAGGTCGAGCATGAAGTTGGCCAGCGCCCGCTCGAGGCGCGCACCCTGGTCCCAATAGACGGCAAAGCGCGCTCCAGTTAGTTTCACGGCGCGCTCCAGATCGAGTACGCCGAGCTGCTCTCCCAACTCCCAGTGCGGCTTCGGAGCAAAATCGAACTTGGGAGGATTTCCCCAGCGCCGAATCTCGACATTATCCTCAGCCGATTTTCCTACCGGCACGCTTTCGTGGGGAAGATTCGGTATGCCCGCCAGAATTTCCTGCATGCGGGCTTCGAATTCTTTCGCCGACTTCTCCAGGGCCGGAATCGTCTCACGCAGCTCTTTGGTTTCGGCCATCAGCGCGCTGGCGTCCTGCCCGCTCTTTTTCAGCTTGGCAATTTCCCCGGATGCGCGATTCCGCCGCGCCTTCGCGTTCTCAGCCTCCGTAATAGCCTGGCGCCGCTGTCCGTCCAAAACACGGAATTCTTGCAAAACAGCGCCTGGATCCATGCCGCGCTGGCGCAGCGTCTCCTCCACCATCGCCAAGTTGTCACGAACGAAGTTCAGATCAAGCATGGGAATTAATTACTCTACCGAAAAGAAGCCAGGAGTGCACGTTTGACAGCGGTCTCGATGGCACGGATTTCCACTGTGTGACCCGGCGCACACTACACACTAATGGTTAGAAATGGCCGCCTCACTTCGCTGCTGCATTAAGCCCCAGAGCGCGCACCGTGAGCTCGTCCGGCACCGGATGCCCATTCACCCGATCCACGACGCCGAAACCGCCGCTGTAATCCCACATGGCCCAGCCGATACCATTGTTCTCCAGCGCCGTCCGTACATTGTTAAGCCACACGGCACGGTCGTGCGGATCGGAAAACGCCCGGTACACGCCAAACTCATCGCAGATCAGCGGGACATCATGCTGGTGCGCCCATTCGGCCGCTTGGCCGATCTCCGCATTGATGCGGTCCGCACCCCAGTGGTCATGACCATAGCGGATTACATAGAGGCGGTCGATCGCATCCGGCAGGCTCGCCGCCGTCTGCGCCGCCGACTCCGGCGTCGATGGATAACGCAATCCCTTCACCCACTGAAAGTAGTACGAACTCCAAGCGGCGCCCTGATGAGTGAACAAGTGCGGTTCGTAAAAATGGAAGTTGTAGATGATGTTGGGGTCACGCAGCGAATCGGCCATGAAAACCAGGTCGTCGTCATCCGACCAGCGAGCGCCCGCCGCGATGATCGTATAACCAGGCGCGCCTTCGCGAATGGCCGCCGCCAGCTTGGCCTGCACCCCAAACCAGCGATAGTGGTCCAGCATTTCCGGCTCGTTCAGAATCTCGAAAAACACGCGATCCGGGTCCCACGACGGAGACGAGTAATGGCGCGCCAGCGCCCGCCAGGAATCCGCGAACCGCTGCACGAAATCGTCGTCCGCGGCCAGCTTGGCCTTGAAGTCGCTCTCCGCCTGCATATCGATCACCACGGACAGCCCATGATCGAGAATCATTTTGACCGCGTCATCCAAGTAGCCGAGATATTCGGAGGCAAGTTCGTTCGGCCGACCTGTGGAAAACAGCGGTTGCGGATTGACGCAAAGCCGCACGTAGTCGAACCCCATCGATTTGATGAGCGCGATATCTTCCGCGGTCATCGCGGTCTGAAGATGTTGTTTGGTGTAAGCGCCAGGATCTCCCAGCTGCGCAAACCAATGACTGGCATTGATGCCGCGCCGCAGTTGCTGGGCTCGCCGCTGTGCGATGCCAGGCGCTCCTCCAACCGAGGTCTGCGCCGATAGCACACCGGTTGCGGATAGGACGACTATGAAGAAGAAAAGAGAACGACCAATAGCGCGCCGGCAACGCATGGGTTGCATTTAACCACAATCGTGGGTGCACTTCGAGGCCGGGGGGTTCGACGCTCCGTTTAGCGCGGTTCGAGATTCTTTTCGACCTCGCGCCAAACCTCCGCGCCGATTTGCGCCTGAAAGGCCGCGAACTCCGGCAGAGCGTAAAGGCGCAAGCTGAGTTCATCCTGCTGCAGGTTCCTGGCTTCCGTTTCGGTTGCACTTTCGCGCACGGCATCGCGCAACTTAGCGGCGGTCGCCGAGTCGAAGCTTTCCGAGACCAGCACCGAGTTATCCGCCCATCGCGTAACCACAACCGGCCCTTCTTCGGTCAGAACCTGCACCGCGGTAACCGGACATTTCGCTCCCGCGCACGATTCCAAGGGCTGGTCGGCAGCTTGCTGGTAGCGCTGGCCAATAGCGGCCGCATAGAGGCGAGCAAAACGTTCCGCTGTCTGCGCCGACTTCCAGCGCGAAATATACAACAATGCAATGTCCGCAGTGGTTGGATTTTCTGAAGCGGCCGCTTCCTTCCCGGTTCGGTGAAACGCAACATAGGCTCCGCCCCGCCACGCGGACGCCAGATCGTCGGCCACAATGCGGTCTCCATACTGCTTCAGAAGCCCGCGCACATCGAGTTCGCCAAAGCTACCAGAATCATAGATTTCGTATTTCCCGGTAAGCAGCGGCTGCAGGTTCGGGATGCGCACCGGCGGCAATTTCTCGCCTTCGATGTAGGCTCTCGGCTGGAGCACTTCATGCGTACTGCGCGGCGGACGCGCGAACACGCCCGCGAAAGCCATCGGCTTGCCGCCATGGGCCAGCAACTCTCCCTCGAAGATCAAGCCGGAGCGATAAGGGAAGATGCCCGCTTCGCGCAGAATCATGGGTGCGCTGTGCAACAGCTCAGAGTCGTAACTTCCTTTAACCGCGGGGTCTTCCATCTGATAGATCAGCCCCGGCGTGTTCTGGACCGTGCGCCCCAGCGGAGCCAGCAGGTAGTCGATCATCACCACCGTGGCCTGCCCTTCGACTACGGCATGGCGCGCGGACACACCGTCGTCTTCGGCTTCCTGCGACCCGTTTTTGTCATCGGCTGGCCCGGCCGTCTTGGGGCCGCCGCTTTGCCAGACCTTGAGGTTGTAGTTTTGGTCCTGCAAGGCATGCGTGAGCTCGTGAGCCAGGATGGGCGCCTGCCGCTCCAGAGGAATCCAGTTCAGCAGCGAAATGGACTTGGTCTCCTCGTCGTAGTACCCCGCGATCTCCTTGCCGTTCGCCTTAACCAGAAATTCCCGCAGATCGAAATCGCGCGGCAGCAGCCCAAACTTCTTCATGGTCAGCTCGGACCGTGCGAAGCGCTGGGCGTACTCCTCCTTGGCTAGTTGGCCGCGGGTGAAGTTTTCCACTTCCTCCGGTCCCACCAGCCGGCGTTTAACGAAAGAATGCTGAGGAAAGCCGGTGTCCGCCGCCGAGAATGCAATGAGCTTGTCCACGGAATTGAACAGCTTTTTCGCGTCTTCCGCGGACATTTGTACCTGCGTTGTGGGATCTTTCCTAATTTTTCGCGCCAAGTCCCCCAAGCTCTGATTTTGATCCGCGCTGTCGGCGGAATTGAGGTCGCCGTTAAGAGAAGAGGGCGCAACCGCCTGCTGGCCTAACGCGGAACCACAGCAGAGGCAGAGCGCTAGAAGAACGTTCACGCGGAAGCTTGAGTGCATAGGACCTCACGGCCGGCTGAACTTTGGGGGATCACAAAATTGTCCATCAGCGGCAGGCCGCCGCTTCCGTTAAAAAAGCTCCGCGCCGTTACCACGGTAATGGGGTATGGCCAATGAGGAACAAGCAGGCGAGCACGTGCGCGGCCGGGATTGACTGTTACACTGGCCTCGCCATGATTCCTGGCCACGCCACTGCCGAAGGCACCGCCCGCTACCGCGACCGCTTCCCGGCGCAACGCGACGCCGGCCACTTTCGGCAACCCAAACATGCGCCAGGGGTGGCGGAATTCTGGCTGCCTTCCATCGGCCTAGGAACCTACCTCGGCGAGCCCGACGAATCGACAGATCGTTCCTATACGGAAGCCATCGTGACCGCTCTCGAATCCGGCATCAACCTACTGGATACGGCCATCAACTACCGCCACCAGCGTTCCGAACGCAACATTGGCGCGGCGCTGGAGCAGGTAATTGGTGGGGGCAAGCTGAATCGCGACGAGATTGTGGTCTGCACCAAGGCAGGATACCTATCCTTCGACGGCAGCGCGCCGGTGGACCCGCGCGGCTATTTTATGCGCGAGTATGTCAAACCGGGAATACTCGACCCCGCGCAGATAGCCGGCGGCATGCATTGCATGACGGCCGCCTATCTCGAAAATCAAATCGAGCGTTCGCGCCGCAATTTGGGCGTGGAGACGATTGACGTCTTCTATCTTCACAATCCCGAATCGCAGCTCGTCGATGTGCCCCGGGATGCATTCCGCGAGCGCCTAAGGGAAGCTTTTGCCATGCTGGAAAAACAAATCAAAGCTGGCCACCTGTGCCACTACGGCTTGGCAACCTGGGGCGCATTTCGCGTGGCGGAGGGCGAGCGCGACGCGATCAGCCTGTTTGAGGTGGTGCAAATCGCACGAGAAGTTGCCGCCGACCATCACCACATGCGGTTCGTCCAACTCCCGTTCAACCTCGCCATGCCGGAAGCATGTGCGCTCGCGAACCAGGTGGCTGGCAAGGAGAAGATGTCGCTGCTTTCCGCGGCTTCGCGGCTGGGCGTGGCGGTGGTCGGCAGCGCGACACTCTATCAAGGCCGGCTGGCGCAAGGACTGCCCGAGGTCGTCGGCCGTGTGCTTGGACTCAACAGTGACGCCGAAAATGCCATTCAATTTTCCCGCTCCGCTCCCGGACTGACTACTTCGTTAATCGGCATGGGCCGCAAGCAGCACGTCGCGATGAACCTCAAGCCGGCGCTCGTGCCACCCGCGCCGGTCGCCGAATGGAAGAAACTGTTTATTGAACACTGAAGGGCGAGATCGACGCAACAAGTGGGTTCTACTGGGCCGCGAGAATCAGAGCTACTTCTGCCCCTGTAATTTCTCCGCGGCGAGTTGCCCTGCCGGGTTGGTTGGATTTTCCTTCTGAATCTGCTGGTAGACTTTCTGTGCTTCCAAGGGCTGCTGGTCCGCCTCGTAGGTCGCGGCCAGTTCCAGTTGTGCCGTCGCCTTGCTCACCGTAGAGGTGGGCTTCGCGGTCAGCTGGTTGTACAGCGTGATGGCCTGCTTGTAGTTGCCTTGGTTGCGGTAGACGGAAGCCAGGGCGAACTTGGCCAGCGCGGAAAGGCCTTCATTGCGAGAATCCGCCACGCTCTGAAGTTCGCGCGTCGCACCCGCGTTGTCGCCCATATCGACATCCGTGAGGCCCACGAAATACCGCGCAAACGCCGCCGACTGAGTATGCGGATACTTGTCCGCGATGGCTTGGAATTCCTTGCGGGCCGCGGCCGCCCTTTCTGCTGCCGAAGTGAAGGTCGGGTTCTCCGGCTCGGCCGGTGTGCCCGCGGGGCGCAATGGCGTGTCCAAGGTGCGTATCGCCTGATTCAACTCCAGACTGGCGCTTTGGTCCTGTTGGTTAAGCGTGTACCAGACAAAGAACCCGGCGGCAGCAACGACCACCACGGCAGCGCAGGCAACGATCAGCCGGAGCTTATGATGGGCCGACCAATCGACGGTTCTCCCCGCCGCTTCGATCGTAACCTTGCTGAATCTGTCTTGTTTTAGCTGATGACGGGCTTCTGCGCGCACGAACTTCCCTTCCGGTCCGGTTGTGGGCTCACAATCCTTTAGTCTAACAGGCAAAAATCCACAGCGTCAAAGCCTGTTGTCACTAATAAAGCCTAGTATCAACTCCAATTGTCATTCTGAGCGCGGCTTCATCGCGCGAGGAATCACATATTGTGCTCTCTGCACGAAATCCCTCGCCGAAAAAACCTCAACCTTTCAAATCTCCCCAACCTCGCGAAACTAGAGTAAACTCTAGTTTCGCTTGGCCGTAATTTCAGCCGTCTGGTCTGCTCCCGAAACGAAACGTGCGGGTGAAGCGCGCCCAAAGGGGATGCCCAAGGCTGGCGTTCGTGTGGTAACATCTCGCGTCATTTTTCGTTAACATTGACGCTGCTGTGAACTCGCGGGGCCCAGGCAAGTCCTCGCGGGCGCGTTCTAAGGGAGAACGGAATCATTCGACTACTTGGCATAGATATTGGCACGGGCGGCACGCGTGCCCTGGTCATCGACGAGCAGGGCCACGTGGTCGCATCCGCTACCGAAGAGCACGTTCCATTTGCCTCCCCTCAGATCGGATGGGCTGAGCAGCAGCCCGAGGATTGGTGGCGCGCCTGCGGCGTCGCCGTTCACAAGGCGCTCACTCAGGCAAAGCTCCGCCCGGAAGAAATCGCCTGCGTGGGTTTCTCCGGGCAAATGCACGGCGCGGTTATGCTCGATGAGCAGGACCGCGTCGTGCGCCCCGCGCTCATCTGGTGCGATGTGCGCACCGAAGATCAGTGCCACGAGCTGAACCAGAAACTCGGCGCGGAGAAAATCATTCAGCTCACCTGCAATCCCGCCCTCCCCAACTTCACGCTTACGAAATTCCTCTGGGTGCAGAAGCATGAGCCGGAAAACTGGAAGCGGGTCCGCCACGTCATGCTGCCGAAGGACTACGTTCGCTTCCGCCTGACCGGCGAGCGCGCCATCGACATGGCCGACGCCTCCGGCACCCTGATGCTGGACGTCGCCCACCGCCGCTGGTCAAAGGAAATGCTGCAAGCCGGCGGAATTGACGAACGCATGTTACCCGGGCTTTTCGAATCTCCCGATGTATGCGGCACAGTTTCCGCCGAAGGCGCGGCCGCCACCGGTCTGAAACCGGGCACGCCAGTCGTAGCCGGAGCCGGCGATCAGGCTGCCGGAGCCACGGGGATGGGCATCGTCGCCCCCGGAACGGTCAGCGCGACCATCGGCACCTCCGGCGTGGTTTTCGCCGCGACGGATCGCCCCGCACTCGATCCTAAAGGCCGCCTGCACACCTTCTGCCACGCCATTCCCGGGCGCTGGCACGTCATGGGCGTTACCCAAGCCGCCGGACTTTCCTTACGCTGGTTCCGCGATCAATTCGGCGCAGGCCCGGACGACGGCCGCGATCCTTACGACCGCCTGGGCGACGAAGCCGCCAAGATAGCCCCCGGCTGCGACGGCCTGCTGTGGACCCCATACCTCATGGGCGAGCGCACGCCGCATTTGGACGGCAAGGCCCGCGCAGCACTCGTCGGCCTGACGGCGTCGCATACTCGCGCGCACGTGATTCGCGCTATTCTCGAAGGCGTCGCATTCAGCCTGCGCGACAGCTTCACCATCTTTGCGGAAATGAAAGTTCCCGTGAAAACCATTCGCCTCGGCGGAGGCGGAGCCCGTTCCCCGCTCTGGCGTCAAATTCAGGCGGATGTGTACGGTCAGGAAATCGAGATTGTCGAAGCCGAAGAGGGCGCGGCCTACGGCGCGGCGATCCTCGCCGGAGTCGGCGCCAAACTTTGGCCGACGGTGGACGCCGCCTGCTCCGCGGTGGTGCGCGTGGCGCAGCGGGTTCGTTCGCAGCCGGAGGCGGCCGCCGTTATGAACCAAAGTTATCCCGCGTACCGGCGAGTTTATCCAGCAACAAAATCGATTTTTAATCCGTAACTATTTGTGAGGACCACAGTTCCGCACCCGAGAGGAATGATTCTATGAAGAGTGGCAAATACGAACCCCAGCCGGAACATAAATTCACTTTTGGACTCTGGACCATCGGCAACCGCGGCCGCGATCCCTTCGGCGACGCCGTTCGCCCGCCAATTTCCCCGGTCGACATCGTCGGCGTGCTGGGCGAAACCGGCGCCTGGGGCGTCAACCTGCACGACAACGACCTGGTTCCCATTGACGCCAAGCCCGCCGAGCGCGACCGCATTGTGCGCGATTTCAAGAAGGCTTGCGCCAAGCACAAGATCGTCGTCCCCATGGCGACGGTCAATCTCTTCTATCACCCGGTATTTCGTGACGGCGCTTTTACGGCCAACGATCCCGAAGTCCGCGCCTATGCCGTACAAAAGACCCTGCGCGCCATGGACCTGGGCGCTGAACTCGGCGCCAAGATTTTTGTGCTGTGGGGCGGCCGCGAAGGCGTTGAGACCGACGCCTGCCGGCGCACCGAAGACGCCATCAAGCGCCTGCGCGAGGCCGTCAACTATCTGTGCGAATACTCGCTTGATCAGGGCTACGGTTACCGCTTCGCGCTCGAAGCCAAGCCCAATGAGCCGCGCGGCGATATCTACATGTCGACCACCGGCCACTACCTCGGATTCATTCCCACGCTCGACCACCCTGAACTGGTGGGCGTGAACCCTGAAGTCGCGCACGAACAGATGTCCGGACTCAACTTCATGCACGGCGTAGCCCAAGCCTGGGAGGCGGGCAAGCTCTTCCACATCGACCTAAACGATCAAGCACCCGGCCGTTACGACCAGGACTTCCGCTTCGGCGCCGCGAATCCGAAGGGCGCCTTCTTCTTGGTGAAGTTCCTGGAAGACGTAGGCTACGAGGGCTCGCGCCATTTCGACGCCCACGCTTACCGCACCGAAGACTACGAAGGGGTGAAGGATTTCGCCCGCGGCTGCATGCGCACGTACTTGATCATGAAGGAGAAGGCCCAGCGCTGGAATGCCGATAAGGAAATCCAAGCGATTCTCAAGGAGGTCTCCGCCGACAACGGCGCGCCGCAAGTTGGCAGTTTCTCCAAAAAAGGCGCCGCGACCCTGCTGAAACATTCCTTCAACAAGGACGCGATCCTCCGCAAGAAGCTGCCCTACGAGCGCCTGGACCAGCTGACGATTGAGGTTTTGCTGGGAGTCCGCTGAAAGCGGGTCTGTCAGAGACTTGTTCACAGTGCGTCCGGGGCAGAATGAGCGTACACTACTACCCATAGAAGTCGGCGCCCAGCACTGACTGCGTTTGCTAGGCTCTTTTGCGACGACGCCAACGCGCAACGTGCTCCACCCGCCGCGAAAGGCATGCTCTATGAGTCCTTGCGGGCGCGCCTCCGATTCGGCTGGTCACGCCGCGGGTGCCGCTGTGCCGTTCGGTTTCGACCGGCAGCCATTTGACCACGCGGCCTTGTTCTATCTGAACGATGAGTTTTTGGTGGGCACGTTGTGCAACTTGGCCATCTTTTCGCTGCAAAGCGGCGGTGCAGCAGTAATCATGGCGACGGGCGCGCACCGCCGCGCGGTGGTTCGGGGGCTGGCAAGGCGCGGCGCCGATCTTCCGTCCTTAAGACTGCAAAGCCGCTATGCGGAAATCGACGTGGAGGAAGTTCTGTCCACCTGCATGGAGGGCTTCAAACTCAACCTGCACAAACTGGGTTTGCTGCTGAGCGGGGCCATTGCTGCTGCCCGCCAGGAACCAAACTCGAAAACCGCGCCGCTACTGGTGTTTGGGGAACTCGTTGCGCTCCTGTGGGCGAGGCGCGACTTTGAGAATCTGCGTGCGCTTGAGCAGTTGGGGGATCAGCTCGGCTTCGCAGTCTCGACGGTCTGCGGGTATCCGATCCGGGAATTCGCCGAACCTGGAACAGAAGAAACGTACTTGCGAATCTGCGCGATGCACTCCACCGTGATTCCGCCCGACGCCTATCCTACGGGCGAAACCGAGCGGAGAATTCTCGAGGCTACGGCCCGCTCCTATGCGCGAGGCGCTGCGAAGCCGGACCCCACACAACGGTGACAAAAGATTGCAGGGCTGCCCGCCCGGGCATACCAAGCTATGGCTTTACGATTCGAGCAAATGACCTGACAGTTCTCGACGGCTTTCGCCTAGGCGCATTGCTCGGCGGGCTGTGGAGAATCCGCAGCGCCGGAAGAAAGACTCAAAGCGCCCTCGGTGGTGATCCGGCTCGCCTTGCAGATTTCCTGGGCCACTTTTACAACGGCATCCGTGATCTGCACGTCATCCGCCGAAATTACCGAACTGGCAGCCAGGGTGAATCGCAAGGCATCATTCTGATTGTCAAAATAGAGAACTACCTGCTTCGCTGCCATGAGAGTGCCTCCACCATGATTCTGCCAAAATCATAAGCCGATTGGAGGCGGAACCGGAGGTACTCTCTTGATGCCCCGCAGGCCGAGGCTAACGGCGAAGCTTGCGGCGGATTGCCCCTGCCAGGCCGAGCAGCCCCATCCCCGTCAGGGCCGGCGACGACGGTTCCGGAACCGTTACCGGCGTGCCTCGGCTACCCTCCCCGGCGCCCTCCCAGCCTCCGTGGTGCCATTCCAACAGTTTCCGGTCGCCAAGGCCTAGGAAACCTGGGTTTCGGAAATCAGGCCCCCAGAAATCCTGGCCCTTGAAGTCTCGCTGCCAGAGCTGGCCGCCCGATCGATCGCAGTTCCATCTACTGTAGTTGCACACATCCAGCGTTTCGTAGGGGTGGGTCCATCCGGACGTCTGCCAACCGCCGTAAATCTCACCAGTGTCGTTGCACGAATCGGCCATGGCCGTGGAAGAAAATAGGAACGCAAATACTGCAAGAACTACAAAGCCCGTAACCCGCTGTGACATCGATATACCCATTTCTCTGTCGGAAAGATGGCTGTTTCATTTGCGAACCGAGCCCGCAACCACCGTGACCATCCTGGTTGCAGGTGCCCTGCCAAGGGCGAGTTCAGTGGATGCCGCGTGTTGACGCGAGAAAACCAATCCAGCGTGCAAGAAGCTTTCACCGAGTGGAAGAAAAGCCGACAATTCCCGAAATGGGAAGTACCAAAACGGGAAAAAGTGGCGCAATCGTTTTTGCAAAAACTGAGATCAAGCCTCGAAACCGGTTCTCGAATTGCTCTCGCGCGGGTGACGACAAATCAGACCCGCTGGCGGTGAGTCTTCCCGCGAAAGTGTTACATTTGAGCATTCATGGCCGCTCCCGAATCCCGCTTCGTGAAGGCTTGCCAGGCCCAGCCGGTGGATCGGACGCCAGTCTGGTTCATGCGGCAAGCCGGCCGCTACATGCCTGAGTACCGCGCGGTTCGCAAGCAGTACTCGCTGATCGAGATCTGCAAACGCCCGGCGATTGCCGCCGAAGTGACCGTCACCGCCGCCGAGGCTCTGGGTGTCGACGCCGCCATCATCTTCGCCGACCTGCTGCTGCCGCTGGAAGTCATGGGCTTGCCCTTCCATTTCGCCGCCGGCGAAGGTCCCGTGATCGACCGGCCGGTGCGTGAGAAAGCAGACGTGGCGCGGCTGCGCACTGATCGCGCTTCCGACCTTGGCTATGTTTCCGAGGCGGTGCGCCTGGTCAGCAAGCATTTTGGGACGAGTCTGCCGGTGATTGGTTTCTGCGGCGCACCCTTCACCCTGGCTAGTTATATGGTCGAAGGCGGCAGTTCGCGCCACTACATTCACACCAAGAAAATGATGTATTCCGCCCCTGCCGTATGGGACGAACTCCTGGCCAAGCTGGTGGTTGTCGCCGGCGAGTATGCGGCCGAGCAGGTGCGCTCGGGCGCCGATGTTGTACAAGTCTTCGACAGCTGGGTCGGCTGCCTAGGCGTGGAGGACTACCGCCGCTACGTGCTCCCCCGCACCGCCGAGCTGGTGCGAAACCTGCAGCAAACCGGCGTCCCGATCATTTATTTCGGCACCGAGACCGCGACCTTGTTGCCCGCGATGAAGCAAACCGGCGCCGAGGTTATTGGCCTCGACTGGCGCATCCCGCTCGATGAAGGCTGGCGCAACTTGGATTTCGAAGGCGCGGTGCAGGGAAATCTCGATCCCGCGCTCTTATTCGCTGGAGTAAAGGAATTGGAATCGCGGGCGAAGGATATTCTAGACCGCGCTGCGGGCAGGCCCGGGCACATATTTAACCTGGGCCACGGCATTTTGCCCGAAACTCCTGTGGAGAATGTGCGGGCGCTGGCCCGCTTCGTGCAGGAGTATTCCGCGAAAGCAACCTTGGCGGCATGCTAGGCCGGCGTCGCTAAGCGGAACGCGCCGCCATAGACGCATGCCAGGAGTCCGGGGGATCATGAGCCACGAAAAGACCGCAGTCCTATTGCTCGCGCACGGCAGCCCCGATTCCGTGGAGGATGTGCCCGAATTCCTGCTCCGCGTCACCGGCGGACGCCCACTGCGGCCGCAGGTTATCGAGGAAGTGCGGCAGCGCTACAGTTTGATCGGCCATTCTCCGCTGACCGAGTGGACTCTGAAACAGGGCGAGCTTTTGGCGCGCGAACTCGGACTTCCCGTCTACGTTGGCATGCGCAATTGGAAGCCTTACATTGCGGACACCGTCCGCGCCATGGCATCCGACGCGGTTGAGCGCGCCGTCGCAGTCTGCCTCGCCCCGCAGGAGTCCCGCACCAGCGTCGGCCTCTACCGCGCTTCGCTCTTCACGCACCACCGGACGCCGTTCCCCGTCGATTTCGTCGAGTCCTGGCACGCCCATCCGCTGCTGATCAAGGCGTTTGCCGAGAAACTCCAAGCGGGATTAGCCGGGGCCGGCCGCGAAGCGAAACCTGTGCCCGTAATTTTCACCGCTCACAGCGTCCCACAGCGCACCGTCGCCGAGGGCGACCCCTACGAACGCCAGGCGAAAGAAACCGCCGCTCTGGTGGCCGAGGCGGCCTCACTCGCCCAGGGCAGCTGGACTTTTGCTTTCCAGAGCCAAGGCGCATCCGGCGGCGAGTGGCTGGGCCCCACCGTGGAGGAAACGATTCTCGCCCTCAAAGCGCAGGACGAGCACGAGGTGCTCATTCAGCCCATTGGCTTTCTCTGCGACCACGTCGAGGTGCTCTACGACATCGACATCGCTTTCAAGCAGTTGGCCGAAAAAGAAGGCATGCGCCTGCGGCGCACCGAATCGTTGAACAATTCGCCGCGGCTGATCGCCGCCTTGGCGGATATTGTTAGATCGCGCCTCGCGAAGCTCACCCAGAGCGCGGAAGCAAAGTAGCACATGAGGCCATGCTCATGAAACGCATTGCCATCATCGGCGGAGGCATCTCCGGTCTCGCGGCCGCCTTCGCACTGGAGGAATCCCGCCGCGCTGGCCTCCCGCTGGAATACTCGCTATTCGAGTCCAGTTCGCGCCTGGGCGGCGTTCTCTTCACCGAGCGGGTGGACGATTGCGTGGTCGAAGCCGGACCCGATTCCTTTCTCACCGAAAAACCCTGGGCCGCCGATCTGTGCCGTCAGCTCGGCCTCGGCGGTCAGGTCATCGGCTCAAACGACGCCATCCGCAAGACCTACATTCTGCTTCACGGCAAGTTGGTCCCCATGCCCGACGGCCTGATGTTCATGGTGCCCACCAAGATCATGCCCGTCGTTTTTTCCCCGCTGTTTTCTCTGCGAACCAAGCTGCGCATGGCAACGGAGTGGTTCACCAAGCCACAGGCTCGGCCTGAGGAGTCGGTGGCCGCCTTGGTCGCGCGCCACTATGGCGCGGAGATGGTCGAGCGCCTGGCCGATCCGCTGCTCTCCGGCGTCTACGGCGGAGAAGCTTCGCAGCTCGGCGTGCGCGCCGTTTTGCCGCGGTTCGCCGAGATGGAAGCCCGGCACGGTAGCTTGAGCAGAGCCATGCTAGCCGGACGCAAAAAGGTGAAAGCCGCGGCAGCCACTTCGAAACCCCTTTTCACGTCTTTAAAGAACGGCATGCAAGAGCTCGTGGACGGGCTGCTCCCTCGTCTGAATCCTCTGTCCCTGCGGGTCAAGGCGCAGGTACAAGAGCTTCAATGCAGAAACGACGGCTGGATGGTTGCTGCCGGCGACCACTCTGGCTATTTCGATGCAGTCGTTGTTGCTACGCCCGCTCCCGCGGCGGCCGCGCTTCTGCAAACGGTAAGCATGGAACTCGTCTCCGAACTCAGTGGCATCCAATACAGTTCCTCGCTGATCGTGACCCTGGGATACGATAAGCATGTTCGGGCTTCTCTTCCTCCCGGCTTCGGATTCCTCGTGCCGCGCAGCGAAGGCAAACGCATGCTGGCTGCAACCTTCGCCCACAACAAGTTCCCTTTCCGCGCTCCCGAGGACCGCGCGTTGCTGCGTTGCTTCCTCGGCGGGGTGCGGGACGAACTGGTTCTGCAACTCACGGACGAAGAAATCCTGCGCATCGTGCAAGACGAACTTCGCCAGATTCTCGGCATCTCCGTGACGCCTCATTTCTCCCGCATCTATCGCTGGAAGGCGGCCATGGCGCAATACGGCGTGGGTCATCTGGAGCGTTTGCAGCGCATCGAACGCCTGTGCCGCCAATTGCCTGGCCTCGCGCTCGCGGGGAACGCCTACCGCGGCATCGGCGTACCGGATTGCGTCCGTTCTGGAAAGGAAGCCGCTCAGCAGGCAATGAGCGCTATTGGCCTAACCGAAGCCATCCAGCCGGCCTCGGTTTCCTAAGAGAACCGTCGGGGTGTTCCGCTAGGCAGAGCTCGATATCCTCTTTGTCCCGCAACAAGTCGACCGCGTCCGGGTTAATATCGGAGAAATTACTCACGGATTATGAGGCACCAAACCCTAATCATCATCGCGCTACTGCTCCCGTCTCTTGCCTGGGCGCAGGAACAGAAACCGGCCCCCGCGCCGGATATGCCAAATATGAACATGCCCAGCCACAACATGGCGGATATGCCGGGGATGAATACCGCCGACAGCGCTTCCGCCATGCGCTCGATGGAGGGCCACATGGACATGGGCCCGCACATGAGGATGACGGCGCTGCGCGATGCAAGACCCGGCGACGCCGAACGTGCGGCGCAGGTGGTCGAAGCTGCCCGCAAGGTGGCCGAGAGGTACACCGACTACAAATTGGCATTGGCCGATGGCTTCAAGATCTTCATGCCCAACGTGCCGCAGAAGATGTATCACTTCACCAATTACAGCAATGCGTTCGAAGCCGTCATACATTTCGATCCGAATCGCCCAACTTCATTGCTCTACGAAAAGCACGACGACGGTTACAAGCTGATCGGTGTCATGTACACCGCGGCCAAAAACGCCAGCGAAGACGAACTAGATCAGCGCATCCCGCTAAGCGTCGCGCAATGGCACGCCCACGTCAATCTTTGCCTGCCGCCGCCGGATCGGCGAAAAGAAATCCTGGCGCCGCATCTGCAATTTGGCCTGCAAGGCTCCATCACCACGCAAGCCGCCTGCGCCGACGCCGGGGGGAGATTTCTGCCCCAGATTTTCGGCTGGATGGTGCACGTCTATCCCTTCGAGAAAAACCCGGCAGACGTCTGGTCAGTGGAACGGCAAGCGCACGGGCACATGGATTGACGTCTGGTCTTCCTTGCTGGCCGCCAGTGCACTTCGAAACACAAACCGATCGCTCACCAGGAAGTTCGCGATGGAACACGCGGCAATCGTAATCCCATTGGCTACCAGATAAGGCAAGCCGGCATCGCCCACGAGAATCTTCATCAAAAGCAAGTTCCCGGCAATGGAGAAGGCACCGGTGGTCAGATTGAAGCGGAGGAAGCGCGCCAGACTGTTTCCTGCCGCACGATCCGCCCAGGTAAAGCGCTCATGCCAAAGGAAATTGTGGAGGACGGCGGCTTCCACGGCGAGCGCCGTCGCTGTCAGATAGTCGAAACGCAACCCGCTTTTCAGCGCCGTCAGAACGGCCAGTTGCACGCCAATGCCAATCCCGCCGACCGCGTTGAACTTCAGCCAGCGGATTGCGGTCAGCCGAAAACTTTGATGCGGGTTCACGAGAGCCGCTCCTCGCGATAAAGTTGGCGGATGCTGCGCGCGGTGAAGAAGATCAACATGGCGCACATCCCGGTCAGGCCGATGCAACCTCCAATATCAAACAGCCGATAGTGCCCGTGATGCACCACAGGCCAGCGCAACAACGCCAGATTCCCCACCGCCAGCAGAATGCGCAACTCCGTCGGGCCAAAACTCCAAAACGACAACCGGAATTCGCCTAGAGTGTAAGTTGCCAGATAGGACTGGATGGAAAGCAGTAGAAAAGCCACCAGCAGTGCAATCGCAATGTGGGGATTCATGTACCCAGAAAGCGCCAAGCCTCCCATGAGCGCTACCGCGCCGAAGCTGTCCAGAATGTGGTCCACATAAAAGCCATAGCGCGGTCGCAGCCGCTGGCGCACCCGGGCCAAGGTTCCGTCCAGGCTATCGCCCAGCCAGTTGAGCGCCAGAAATGGAATCCCTGCCAGCAGCCAGTAACGATTCCCTTGCGCCAACACATAGCTCACGCCCGCCATGATCTGGGCAAGAAAACCTACGACGGTTAGATGATCCGAATTGATAGCCGCTGGTGTGCGTTCGGCCATCCAAACCAGGGCACGCTTCTCCGCCCGCGCCAGCAAACTCTGCTGCATGCGGTTGGCAGTATGAAATTTCGCCCGCCGTACTTCGCCAAGGATTGCCGGGTTCGCTTGCTCGCAAAAGTCAACCAACGGAGCTGCCATTTTGATTCCCTCCCTGAGCTAGTTGAGCTCTGCTCATGAGCCAACTTTGCCCCAGGAAGCGACCACTCGCCAATGCACCGTAGATCAATCTCGAAGCAAGTGGGGATCATGCGCTAAGCTACTGAACTAGAAAGAGATATGCATTCTCGTCTTCGCCGGATGGTGTAATTCTTCAAAGCCCGTGTTAATGACCAACGCCCGCCCGCTATCCCACTCCGGTAACTTTCTCCCTGTCCGGACTGCTGCTAGAGTGCGCTTTAGGCTTGGGGAGGTGCTTGTGCGGGGTTCTTCGGCTATACGGGACCTTGTTCGATACGGCAAACGTCCATCCAAGGCATTCCTCGGTGCGGCATTATTTCTTGCCGCTCTCGCGTTCGCCGGTTCAGCACGGGCCCAGCAATCGGACAGTTCAAGCGACCAGGAACCGGGCAAATCGCTCGCCCAACTTGCCAAGGAAGCGAAGCAAAACAAAACCGCCCACGCCAAGAAAGTACTCACCGAGGACGACCTAGACCACAAAGGCCCCCTGCCCAGAATTGACATGGATGGCACGGACAATTCTGACGAAATCGTTCAAGCCATCGGCGACTATAAGAACAAACACACGCCGGAAGAAACCGAGCAGGTCCTCCACGATTGGTATGACGCGTACGACTCCATGCTGGCTACCGCCATCCGCGAGACTAACCAAATCCGGGATCGCCGCGAATCCACGACCTACGTGGGCAATCGCCTATGCTCCAGTTCCACCGACTACCAGAAATGCAACGAGCAACGACAGGCGGAAATGTGGGGCAGCCGCGATGACAACTTCTCTTTACGGGACGACAGCATGTTAACCGGCCGCATCCAGCAGGAGTTCATAAGGGTTCGCAACGGCATCTGCCGTTACAACCTGCGCTATACCTGGTTCAAAATCCGCAACGCCAACGGCAACGGCAGTTTCTAACCGGGCGTCCGCCCCCTGCCTTGAAGGGTTTCTTCGGCGCCGTTAGACTTAGACTATGCACGCGCACCACAACGGCGGCAGCGAAGGTGCTTCCCGGGTACTGCAGGTTTCGCTGGCCGTAACTCTCGCCTATATCGTGCTGCTGGTGGTGGCCGGCATCCGCGCCCATTCGCTGGCATTGCTTTCCGAAGCCGGGCACAATCTTTCCGACTTTCTAGCGTTGCTGTTGTCGCTTTTCGCGGTATATATGCAGTCGCGCCCGCCCAGCGCGACCAAGACTTACGGATATCACCGCGCTGGCGTGCTGGCGGCGCTGGTTAACGCGGCTTCGCTGGTGGCGGTTTCTTTCTTCATCTTCTATGAGGCCATCCGCCGTCTGCACAATCCGCAACCAGTCCACGCCGGAACCATGATGAGTGTGGCCGCGGCTGGCGTGGTGATGAACGGCGTCATCGCACTCTTGCTCTTCCGCTCCGGCGGCGACGTCAACATCCGGAGCGCGTTGTTGCATGAGGTGGGCGACACGCTCTCGACCGCAGCCGTCATCGCCGGCGGCTGGGCTATCCTGGCCACCGGGAAGCAGTGGATCGATCCTGCTCTTTCCATCGGCATCGGCGTTTTGATTCTTTGGTCAGGCTCCAGCATTGTCCGCGAAACGTTGAATATCCTGCTGGAAGGCACGCCGCGCGGCATCAAGATCGACCGGGTCGAAACCGTCATTTGCGGCGTCGAAGGGGTTAACGACGTGCATGACCTGCACATCTGGAATATCGGCTCTGACTCCCGCGCGCTTTCCTGCCACATTTCCATTGCGGACATTCCCCCATCGGTCAGCGAACGCATTTTGCGGGATGTGAAGGCGCGCCTCCACGACGAATTCCACATCGACCACACTACGATTCAGTTCGAGCACGTGGTCTGCGAAGTGGCCCACGGCTGCGTGATTCCGGTGGGCGAGGAAGAACACCACCACCACTGAGGAGCTTGCGCGCGAATGCCGTCGTACTTGTCTTTCACCCGCGCGTCCGGGAAATAGCTGAGCGCATCTTCCGCCTACTCCGCCGGGTGGCGGCGATTCGTTCCGATATTTGCGCGAAAAATTTCATAAACTGGTTCGCCGAAGAGTCCGGGCCTGAGTCCGCATCTCACAAACCGCAAAGCGGCGCCGTCCCCAGTGAACTGAGGCGCGGCCTACTCACACTGCCCCCAAGGAACCAAAACACGAGTTTCCGCGTATCGTATACGTGGAGGCGGGCCATGAAGCATTCATTTAAGGTCACCCTAATGGCGACGCTCATTGCGTCCGTGATAGGCACTTGGGCTTGGCTGTCGGGCCTGGCGCAAAAGTCTTGGCCCGCCCATCCCTTCCTGGCAGTCATTCTCATTACCATCGTCGCAGAAGCCGTGGTCAAGCTGTTGTGGCCGGTCCCCCCGGCAGCGTAGTTCCGGTAGTCGTGCAGTTTGATAAGGAAGCGAGCCAGACCCGCGATTGTTGCGTCGCACAAACGCGACGCTTCGCGCGGCTCGCCCAGATCCTTCGCTGCGTAAAGAACGCGTGTTGAGGATGACAATCAAACTGGACCACTACCGTAGTTCCCCAAGGACGCAGATCCCTGCAACTGCCTGTGGTACCCTTAAACGCAGGTGCCAATTGGCAACCAGAATCATCTAATCACCATGCGCTTTCTACGCACAATGTGGCGTTTCCTGGTCGCGGTCCAACTCCTGCCCGCGCTCGAAGGCGGCGAGGAGACCCTGGTCGGCGGCCAAGCCGTGCTTGAGGGCGTAATGATGCGCTCGCCGCACGCCTGGGCCATCGCCTGCCGCAAGCCGTCGGGCGAGATCACGACTCACAGCGAGCCGCTGGAGCGCCTCTCAGAAAAGCATCCCTGGATGGGCTGGCCGGTGATCCGCGGCGTGATAACTCTGGGCCATGCCATGACTTTGGGCTTCCGCGCCCTGAAGTTCTCCGGAAATGTGGCGTTGGAAGAGCTGCAAGCCGGCGAGCCGGAAAATTCCAGCAAGAAAAGGCTGGAAATCAGCGGCCGGGTTGCAGCCGCGAACATTATTCTTTCCGTCGGCTTTTTCATTTTCATGTACAAGTTCGTGCCGCTGGTCGCGGCCACCGAACTCAAGCGCGTGAACCCCATCTTCGGCGGACAAATTGTCTTCAACCTGGTGGATGGCGTGATCCGCCTGGGCCTGTTCCTGCTATTCATTTGGGGAGTCTCGCGGATAAACGACATTCATCGCGTCTTTGAGTATCACGGCGCCGAGCACAAGACGGTTTACGCCTTCGAGAATGGTGACCCGTTGGAAGTCGCGTTGGTGCAGAAGTACACGACCTATCACCCGCGCTGCGGAACCAGTTTCTTGATGACGGTGATGATTCTGTGCATCGTGGCTTACACCCTGATTCCGGTGACCACGTTCTGGGCGCGTTTCGCGGTGCGCATCGCGCTGCTGCCGCTGATCGCCGGCTTATCGTATGAAATCATCCGCTTCGCCGCCAAGCATCGCGGCTCGCTCTTCGCGCTCATGACTGCTCCCGGCCTGTGGCTGCAACGCATCACGACTCAGCCGCCTACGGACGATCAAGCCGAATGCGCCGTCGCCGCGCTCGATGAAGCCATGGCTCTGGAAAAGCAGCGCGGCGGCGAATTGGTAATTGCTTAGCGGCCCCGCCGCGAAAATTCTGGCAGTCCGCATCCAAACCAAAATCTGAATTGTAGAGACGGAGCTCCGCTACGTCTCCCGTCCATGCCTGGGACCGGTACCAGCAAGCGAGACGTAGCAAGCTACGTCTCTACAGAAACAAAGAAGCGCAGGAGAATCCCAATGTTCGACAGACTTGACCAAATTGAAAAACGCTACGAGGAACTTACCCAAGCCCTGTCCTCGCCCGAAATCATCGGCGATTCTTCCAAATACCAGAAGGCCGCCAAGGCGCACAGCGAAATCGCGCCCATGGTCGAGAAGTATCGCGAGTACAAAGACCTGACCAAGGGCATCGCCGAGAGCAAAGCCGTGCTCGCCGACGAAGAAGATCCGGAGATGCGTGCCTACGCACAAGAGGAGTTGGCCAAGCTCGAAGCTCGCGTCGGCGCCGTCGAAAAAGAACTCAAGGTTTTATTGCTTCCCAAAGATCCCAACGACGAAAAGGACGTCATCCTGGAAATCCGCGCCGGCACCGGCGGCGACGAAGCCACGCTTTTCGCGGCCGAGATGTTTCGTATGTACACTCGCTACGCCGAAACGCAGGGTTGGAAAGTCGAAGTGCTTTCCACGTCCGAGTCATCTGTCGGCGGCTTGAAAGAAGTCATCGCCATCATCGAAGGCCAGCGCGTCTATTCGCGGCTGAAGTACGAGAGCGGAGTTCACCGCGTGCAACGCGTTCCCGCCACCGAGCAACAAGGACGCGTTCATACTTCGGCGGTCACGGTCGCCGTTCTGCCCGAAGCCGAAGACGTGGACGTGAAAATCGAAGCCAAAGACCTGCGCATCGATACGTTCTGCTCTTCCGGCCCCGGCGGCCAATCGGTGAACACGACCTATTCCGCGGTCCGCATCACGCACATCCCGACCAACACGGTGGTCAGCTGCCAGGACGAAAAGTCGCAGATCAAGAATCGCGAAAAAGGCATGCGCGTGCTGCGCTCCCGCCTCTACGAAATGGAAATGCAAAAACAGCAGGATGCCTTGGCCAAAGAACGCAAAGCCATGGTCGGCTCCGGCGATCGCAGCGAGAAAATCCGCACTTACAACTTCCCGCAAAACCGCGTCACCGACCACCGCATCGGCCTGACCATTCACCAACTAGAGCAAGTCATGGACGGCAAGCTGCAACCCCTGATCGAGGCCTTGGTGAGCCACTATCAAGCAGAAAAGCTAAAGGGCGAGAGCGGGAGCGTGATGTAATCCGCGTGGGGACAGCCGCCCTCGGCTGGTCCGACCAGCGGAACCTGAAGTCTATCGCGGTCTCCAGCCCCGCCGGCGGCTATACTGTTTTTCTAATATGCCCAGGTTAAACTCCAGCCTCTCCTCCGCCCTAGCCGACCGCTACGCCAAAAACGCTGCCCGAATCCGCGAACTTGCTGCTCCGCTCACCGAAGCGCAATTCTGGCAAAAGCCTTTTCCTTATGGAAACAGCTTCGGCCACCTGGTACTTCACCTGACCGGCAACCTGAACTACTACATCGGCGCGCAGATTGCCCAGACCGGCTACGTCCGCGACCGACCGCGCGAATTCACCGAGCCGAATCCTCCGTCGAAAGCGGAGGCACTGCGGCGCTTTGACGATGCCGTTGCCATGGTCATCAAAACCATCCACGCCCAATCGCCCCAAGACTGGTCCGCCGAATACAGCGCCATCGGCGAAACCGTCCTCAACCGGCTCGACATCGTCATCCGCTGCGCCGCCCACATGCAGCATCACATCGGCCAGATGATCTATCTAAGTTACGAATTCGACCGGCAAGAACAAACACATTCCAAGCAGTAACTCGCCGAGTCACTGTCCCATGGCACAACCGGGTTTGGTACCGATGGGTAGCCGGCGTGTCCCAACAGCCTGCACAAAGCGACGTGAAACAGGAATAATCCCTGTACGATTCTGTAATATCGCCACTTGATGCAAGTGCGAATTCCCTGGCTATTGCAATGACCAGATATCTGGCAATTCTGTGCCTCTGCGCCGCCGCGTTCGCCCAAGGCGACGATGGTGAGTTGCGTCTGAAAGTTACAGACCCTTCCGGTCTGGGTCTCAAGAGCGCGGTGGAATTGGTCAGCGAAGTAAACGAATATCGCGGCTCCTTCACCACCGACGACGCCGGCAGGCTCGTCGCCAAGCGCCTGCCGGGAGGAATCTATCGCCTACAGATACAAAGAGAAGGCTTTACCGCCATCTCCGAACTCGTGGAAGTTCGCCCTAACGTTCCTACCGATCTCACGGTCAAGCTCAGCATTGCGGCGGTTTCGACAGCAGTAACCGTCACCGACGCGGCCACGCTGATCGATCCCAATCGCGCCGGCTCCAGCAACCAGATCGGCGCAAGCACGATCCAGACCCGGCCAACTTCCATGCCCGGACGCTCTCTGCAAGACCTGGTGAATTCTCAACCGGGATGGCTGTATGAGGGCAACGCGGTCCTGCATCCCCGCGGCTCGGAATACCAAACCCAATTCGTGGTGGACGGAATTCCGCTCACCGACAACCGCTCGCCCAGCCTCGGTCCGGAGATGGAAGCTGACGATGTGGAATCCATGAATATCTACACTGCCGGCATTCCCGCCGAGTTCGGCAGAAAAATGGGCGGAGTGGTCGAGGTCGACACTCTCCGCGACACGCAAGCCGGCCTGCATGGGCAGGCAGTGTTGAACGGCGGCAGCTACGACACTGCTGGCGCATTCGCCAAGATTCAGGATGCTTGGGGCGCTAACGCTCTCGGCGCCAGCGCTTCCGGCGACATGACAGCGCATTACCTCAACCCCGTGGTCCCGGAAAACTTCACCAACCGCGGCACCACCGGCGACTTCGCGTTGAGTTACGAACGCGATCTCACCACGAAAGATCGTCTCACCCTCAGCGTGCGCCACGCACTTTCGCGCTACCAGATTCCCAACGAGCAAGTGCAGGAAAGCGCCGGCCAATTGCAGACCGCCGACAATTTCGAGACCATGGGCATCGCCTCCTACCAGCACATTTTTTCGCCCGACGTGGTCGGCAACCTGCGCGGCATGGTGCGCGACAATTCCAACGGCTTTAACTCCAACGACGCTTCAACGCCGGTTATCCTCTTCCAGCACAATAATTTCCGCGAGGGATATTTCAACGGCAGCCTTTCCGTTCACCACGGCCGGCACGAGTGGAAGGCGGGCATCGAGTCCGATGCCGTGTTTCTGCATGAGAATTTCAGCGACATCGTCACCGACCCCACGCGATTCGATGCTGGCACGCCCGCAACGTTTGCGTTTGCCGGCAGCCGTCCCGACCTGGAGCAGGCAGCGTTCGTCCAGGAGCGCATTCGCCTAGGCAAATGGACCGTCGAAGCTGGCCTGCGCTGGGACCACTATCAGCTTTTGGTGAATCAGAATGCCGTCAGCCCGAGGCTGGCTATTTCACGTTATTTCCCGTCCGCCGGCCTGCTAGCCCATGCGTCGTACGACCGGATTTTCCAGACGCCGTCGTTCGAAAACATTCTGCTCTCCAGTTCGACTCAAGTCATTTCCTTCGATCCCACAGTCTTTCGCTTGCCGGTCGAGCCCTCCCATGGCAACTACTTTGAATTTGGAGCGACCAAAAGCGTTTTTAAGCGGTTTCGTTTTGACGCCAACTACTTCCGCCGCTACGTCAACAACTACGCCGATGACGACCAGATTCTCAACACCGCCGTCAGCTTCCCTATCGCCTTCGCCAAGGCGGTCATCTACGGTGCTGAGGGCAAGATTGAAGTGCCTGACTGGGAGGGCTTCTCAGGTTTCTTGAGCTACTCCTACATCGTGGGCAATGCATGGTTTCCCGTCACTGGGGGCCTGTTTCTAGGCGAGGCCGCCGTCAGCGCAACCACCCGGCTCACCGGCCACTTTTCCGATTCGCAAGACCAACGCAACACCCTGCGTCTGCGCATTCGCCGCCAACTGGGCTCGCGCCTGTGGATTGCCGCTGGAGGCGAATACGGTAGCGGCCTGCCCTTTGATTTTGATGGTACCTATCAGCAAGCCCTAGCGGAGTACGGTCAGCAGGTGGCAAACCGCATCGACTTCAACCGCGGCCGCATCGATCCCTCACTCGGCATCGACGCCTCCATCGGCGCGGAAGTCTACAAGACGGAACATTACGCCGTGCGCCTGCAAGCCGACGGCGAAAACCTGAACAACCGCCTGAATGTGATCGATTTCGGCGGCCTGTTTTCCGGCAACGCCATCGCCCCCGCGCGCAGCTATTTCCTCCGCCTGACGACGAGCTTCTAAGTACGACCGTAGAGACGTAGCTAGCTACGTCACTACAGATTTGCGAACCGGTTTCCACGGCCGTTTCCCCTGTGTTGAAATAGCTCTGTGACCCTGCGCGACGCTCTCAGCTCTTCCATCTCCCGCCTGACCGCCAGCAGCGTCCCTTCGCCTCGCCTGAACGCCGAACTGCTCCTCATGTTTACCCTGGGCTGCGACCGCGCTTATCTCCACGCCCATTCCGAGCGCGTGCTTACCGAGGAAGAAATCGCTCGCTACGATCACGCCCTCGCCCAGCGCTCCAGCGGCCTCCCGACCCAGTACATCACCGGCCACCAGGAGTTCTGGGGCATGGACCTGCTTGTCGCTCCGGCAGTCCTGATCCCTCGCCCCGAAACCGAGCATTTGATCGAAACTGTCCTGCCGCTTGCCCGAGCCCTCGCCAACCCTAGAATCGTGGACGTCGGCACCGGCTCCGGCTGCATCGCTCTGGCTCTAGCCAAAGAACTTCATCAGGCCGAGATCCACGCCACCGACATTTCGCCCGCGGCCCTCCGGGTCGCCCACGCCAACGCTGCCCGCCACCAACTAGAATCCCGGATTCAATTCCACCAAACCGACCTTCTGCTCGGTCTCGAAGACAAGCCTTTCGATCTCGTAGTTTCGAACCCTCCCTACGTGGGCGAAGCGGAGGCTGACCAAGTCCAACTCGAAGTTCGCAAATTCGAGCCGCGCAACGCCGTATTCGCGGGTCCTACCGGTCTGGAGATTATCGAACGCCTGGTTCCGCAAGCCCAAGCTGCCCTTAAGCCCGGCGGCTGGCTGGTGATGGAAATCAGCGGGACCATCGTGGCGGGCGTTCGCGGCCTGCTGGCAGGCTGGAATGGCGTCGAAATCACTGCCGATCTCCAGGGCATTCCGCGAGTCCTGGAGGCGCGAAGGCTATAGCCAGCTCTGCGGCCCGCTGATTTTCCACGGCGGGGCACGTGTCCTTCCAATACCCCTCCCCGGCGCTGCAAGTTTTCTTTCGTCCACTCACGTCGTGCGTCAATACGCCGTCGGCGGCCACCGCGCCGTTCCGCATTGGTACAGGTAACCGACCCGGAGGTACCACTGAAAAAGGCCCTCCCTCCGTAATCCCACAATTGGAGGTTCGTGGGATTGACACGGGGAACCTACTTTGCTACCGTTGGCATGCTGATTCAAAGCACTCTTGCCGAACTAAGTGCTGTATCCGGTAAGGCTTGCGGCCATCAGAAGTAAGAGCGTCACTTGGTTGCGGCAAGCGCGGTCGCATTGCTCCCCATCCCCAGAGTGGGAACAGTGCCCCGAATTCAGAGATGGAACTCGGGGACGCTCGTAACCGCGAGCCGTCCCGAAGAGGTTCCACTGCTGATTACTAGTGATTACTAGCGGAAGGACGATATTGCGTAAGCGCTCCTACATACTTTTTGTTGCCCGTGGAGACGACGGACAACTCCGTAAGATTCCAATCCCGTTTCACTATCTCTACGTGTTTCTGGTGGGGGGAGCCATTACCGCGCTGTGCTTGACGGGCATTGCCAGTTCCTACCTGCGCATGTTGGCGAAGGTTTCAAACTTCAATCAGTTGCGCACCGAAAAGGAACAGCTCAAGAACCAGTATTCCCAACTGGAAGAAGTAGCCAAGGAAAGGGATATCCAGGTCGCCTCCCTGGGCTCGCTGGCTGGCGAGGTTTCCTCGCTGTACGGCTTGAAGTCCGATCCCATTCTGCGCGACGAAGCTTCCGACAATATTCGCGAGGCACAAATCCGTTCCTCGCTGGACCAGTTTTATGCGCTCAAGACTACGGCGCTCAGCGGGGCAGCCACGAACGGGATTTCGTTGGGACTGACTCGCAATGTGACCACCGCCGATTGGGTGATCGCCAATTCCGCTCCTGACCTGTGGCCAGTCGAAGGCCTAATCACTGCCTCATTCGGCGAGCGCATTGACCCATTCAACGGCGAGGGCGCGTTCCACAGCGGGGTTGATATTGCCTCGCCCTACGGACAGCCAGTCATCGCCCCAGCGAACGGGACCGTTGAATTCGCCGACTTCCTGGGCGGCTACGGACGAGCCATCATCCTCAACCACAGCCGCGGCGTTACGACTCGCTACGGCCATCTATCCAGCTTCGCCGTGGTTGCCGGACAGCATGTGCGCCGCGGCGACATCATTGGATATGTCGGCCTAAGCGGCCGCTCCACCGGCCCTCACCTTCACTACGAAGTCCGCATCAACGACACCCCAGTGAATCCCCACAAATATCTTCGCCTGACCGTGGCCCACACCGGCGGCTTTTCGGCGGGGAGCTAGGAACGCAGCTATTAGCTTCTAGCCGTTAGCATTTAGCCAAAAAACCTCGACACCAGATACGTGGCAGACCGGACAGGCAGGGAGCAGCGGGATTCAAGCTAACGGCTAATAGCTAATAGCTACCTACTGCCGCAGTCCCATCCACCTCTCCGAAACCACCAGCGAGTTCCCTGGATTCTGCGGATCGTAGCGGACCGAGGTCGGAAGCCCGAGACGGCAAGAGTGCAGGTTGAACAGCGGCCGCAGGTAGGTCACTTCCTGCGAGCATTCGTAGGACACACCGGCCACATCGTAATGGTAGATGAGCACAGTCGCGGATTTGTGTTCCGCGCCCGGTATTTCCTGAACGTCAATCACCGTGCCGTCGGTGATGCGGCCGACCTGGTCGAGCCATAACCGCCGCTCTCGCTCAATGTCTTCCGCCGTTTTCGGCTTGCGGCGAAACAAAAAATAAGTAAACAGCACAGCGCCCGCAATCGTCAGAACCAGAGCATAGAGGCGAAATGGGCTCATATTCATTCGGCTCGGCTACTCGTTCACCACAGGATTCCTCAGCGTCCCCACTCCCTCGACCGTAACCTCAACCACGTCCCCAGCGAGAATCGGGCCCACACCCTTGGGCGTGCCGGTCGCGATCAAGTCTCCAGGCAGCAGTGTCATCACTTGCGAGATGTGCCGGATGACGGCGTCCAACGCAAAGATGAAATCGGTTGTCTTGCCTTGTTGCCGAATCGCGCCGTTGACCCTTGTTTCCACGCTCACTCCGGCCCAGGGATCGAGTCCGGTCACAACCACCGGGCCAACCGGGCAGAAAGTATCGAAACCTTTGGCTCGGGTCCACTGCCCGTCTTTCTCCTGCAGATCGCGAGCGGTAACGTCATCCACGCAGGTGTAGCCAAGAATGTAGGGCCGCACATCTTCATCGGCGCCGACGTGCCGGCAGGTCTTGGAAATGACGACGCCGAGTTCGCCCTCATAGTCCACGCGCTGCGAGACATTCGGCCGCAAAATGCTAGCGCCCGGCGCCAGCAGAGAAGATGGCGGCTTAAGAAAGATTAAAGGCTCGACCGGTACGTCATGCCCCAGTTCAGCGGCATGGTCGCGATAGTTGCGCCCCACGCAGACAATTTTTGAAGGCCGCACCGCAGCCAGCAAATGGGCTTCGGCCAGGGGGAGGTGGTCCGTCCGCTTGCTGGGCCGGTCTTCCATGTCCAAGCCGCTGCCGGTTTCTTCCGGTGGCGTAAGCAGACGGGTGATGACCTCGTGCTCAGCGACGGATTCGACCAGGCCGTACTGCGGCTGTCCGTTTAGCAAGAATCGGCAATATTTCATCGGGTATTCATCTAATCACAAAAAAGCACGCTTCGGCTACGCGGAAGCGCGGCAGGTCTCGGTTTGAGTAAACGCTCAACCGCGGGCCGCTGACGGTCCACGGCTACCAAGCCTACGGCACCGCCTCATTCGCCTCCTCCGACTTCGCGCTCTCATTCCCCCGAACATCGATCGCCGTCACCGAGTAGAAGTATTTTCGCCCGGCCAACACCTGGTTGTCGCGATAGGCTGGTGCTCTCACCGGCTCGGAAGTCAGCCTGACCGGGGGTTCACCCTCTTCGTGGCGATACACGTGGTATCCCGCCAGATCGGCGTCCGTATCCGGGGACCAAATCAAGTCCACGAACGGCGATTGCCCTACCCCGGAGAAAACCGCCTGCAGGCCGGAAGGCACGGCGGGCGGAAAAACGTCGTGGGCATACACAGTCACCTTGGGTGTATCGTCGCCCTCGATCTCGAGATCCGGCTTGCCGGGTGCGGAAATCACGATCACCGACGCGGCGCGGTATTCATAGGTTTTTTCCCATTCAAAAGTCTGGTCGAGGATGGGAGGGCCCGGGCAGCTTGCCAGATCAGGCTCCGCGACCTTGCTGTCGGCCTGGCTGCCTGCCAAGCGCCGGTAGATACGCAAGCGACATTGAACGCCCGGAGAAGGACCGCCAACCGGCGCAACGCATGACCAAGTGAGCCGCACGCCGTCAGCGGTGATTTCCGCGCGAAATCCGTCGGGCGGCGGAAGCGCCGGAGCCGAGGGTTCCTCCACCTGATTCGACAAACCCGCGCCTCGCCGGGCCGGGTTCAGCACTTCGACCGCGTAGGTGACTTCGGCCTTCAGCGAGCCGGTGGCCGGCCCCATTCCGGACAGGTGATCCACGTAAGTCGCCGTAACATTCGCGGCCGTCGCGCGGTTCGCGGCCGTTTTTCCCAACTCCGGCGGCGCCACTTCCCCAATCGCCGCGCCGCAATCGGTGATCGCGGCCGTGCTGCGGCAAACGAGAGTCGGCCCGGATTGGCGAATGACCTGGTGGTCGGTGGTCAGGGTTGGCACGGTCCAGGCCAGATAGACGCTGTCTCCCTTGCGCATGGCGCGTAGGTCTGTGACCGGGGTTGGCAGGTCAAGCGATGGCGGCAGGGGCGGACCGCTCGAGGCGCAGCCGCTCAGCAGGATGGAGATCGGCAGAAAGAACAGAAACGTCGTGATTCCTGGCTTCATCCGAGGAACCAACAGGGTAACAGAAGCGGAGGTCCGGAAATGCCTCGTGAGCCATGCCCGTGTGGGTAGTCTTGCTTACAGGATATACCGGCTCAAGTCCTGGTCCTTCACGATATCCACCAGCGTCTTGCGAACATACTCCGCGTCAATCACTACGCGCTCGCCTTTCTTTTCCGACGCATCAAAGCTGATCTCATCCAGCACGCGCTCCATAATGGTGTGCAGCCGCCGTGCCCCAATGTTCTCCGTACCTTCATTCACTCGGAAAGCGAAGCGCGCAACCTCTTCCAGCGAATCCGGCGTAAACTCCAGCTTCACCCCTTCGGTTTCGAGCAGCGCCATGTATTGCTTCACCAGCGAAGACTTCGGCTCGGTGAGAATCCGGATAAAGTCTTCCATGGTGAGCGACTGCAATTCCACCCGGATGGGAAAGCGCCCCTGCAGCTCGGGAATCAGATCGCTCGGCTTCGAAACGTGGAACGCGCCTGCCGCCACGAACAAAATGTGGTCGGTGCGCACCATCCCGTAGCGGGTGTTGACGGTTGTCCCTTCCACAATCGGAAGAATGTCGCGCTGCACGCCCTCGCGCGAAACATCCGGCCCATGCCCGCTCTCGCGCCCCGCAATCTTGTCGATCTCATCCAGAAAAATAATCCCGGAATCTTCCACGCGATCAATCGCGGTCCGCGTGACCTGATCCATGTCAATCAACCGCTGCTCTTCTTCCTGAATCAAGTACTCAAAGGCCTCGTTCACCTTCATCTTCCGCTTCTTGGTCCGCTGTCCGAAGATGTTCGGCAACATGTCCTTGATGTTGACGTCCATCTCCTCGACCCCTTGATTGCTGATGATTTCAAAAGATGGGAAATTGCGCTCGCGAACGTCAATTTCGACGGTGCGGTCATCGAGCTTCCCTTCGCGCAACTGCTGACGCAGCTTCTCTCGCGTGCGCGATTGCGAATCGCCGGAGGAAGTTGTGCCCTCTAGAATCAGGCCGCCCGTGCTGGGTTCGTTGGGCCGCGGGGGCGGGGGCGGCGGGAGCAGCACATCGAGCAGGCGCTCTTCCGCATTCAGTTCAGCCTTGTCGGCAACGTCTTCCAGCTTCTCCTCGCGAATCATTTCAATCGCAATCTCGACCAGATCGCGAATCATGGATTCAACATCGCGCCCCACATAGCCAACTTCAGTAAACTTCGAAGCCTCCACCTTAAGAAACGGCGAATTCGCCAGCTTGGCCAGCCGCCGCGCAATCTCCGTCTTCCCCACGCCCGTGGGCCCAATCATCAGAATGTTCTTCGGATTCACTTCCTCGGCCATGTCGGGAGGCAGCTTCTGCCGCCGCATGCGGTTGCGCAATGCGATGGCGACCGCCCGCTTGGCGTCCTTCTGCCCGACCACGTACTTGTCGAGTTCGGCAACGATTTCGCGCGGCGTCAGATCGTCGAGTGCGGCGGATTGTTGTTCTTCAGCGGTGGAAGGTAAGTAGATGGCCATAAATTCAGTCGTCGGTCCTAGTCGTTAGCACTTGGCCGTTAGCCTTTGGCCTTTGAGGGTTGGGTTCAAGCTAAACGCCAATGGCTAAAGGCTAACAGCTAGCTACAACTCTTCTATCGTGATCCGGTCATTGGTATAGATGCACATTTTCCCGGCAATCTTCATGGATTCTTCGGCAATCTGCCGCGCGGAAAGCTGCGTTTGCTCGGCCAGCGCCTGCGCCGCCGCCTGAGCGTACGGCCCGCCGCTACCGATGGCCGCAATTCCGCCGTCCGGTTCGATTACGTCTCCCTGGCCGCTGAGCAGAAACGTTTGCTCCTTGTCGGCGACCAGCAATAGGGCTTCGAGATGGCGCAGAAATTTGTCCGTACGCCAGTCCTTGGCCAGTTCCACTGCGGCGCGGCCGACGTTGCCGTGATATTGCTCCAGCTTCGCCTCAAAACGGCTGAACAGCGAGAATGCGTCGGCGGTCGAGCCGGCGAATCCGGCGAGAATCTTGTCCTGATATAAGCGCCGGATCTTCTTAGCGGTATGCTTGATAACCGCTTCGCCGAGCGTAACTTGGCCATCTCCCGCCATGACGACATTGCCGTCGCGGCGCACACAAAGCACGGTAGTAGAGCGAATCAGTCGCTTTACGAGCATAGGGACAATTCTCGATTATAGCAGCGTAACTTCGTGTAAAGCGGACACTCCTGTCCGCTGCCTTTGACGTTGATTTCGTATATCTGGTATTTCGCAAGACCCGCCGGCCCGACCCCTCGACATCTCCGCCCCTTCCGCATAAAGTATTGCGCATGGACCGACGCGAATTTGCCAAACTTTCTGCCTTTGCCCTAGCTTCCAGCTTCGTCCCATCGTTCGCGCAAAACCTTGCCGCCACCAGGCCGGTCGGCTATGCCGCCATCGGCCTAGGGAGAATTTCTGACATCTTCATGCGCGCCTGCGCCAATTCGCAGACCGCCAAGATCACCGCCCTGGTCACCGGCCATCCCGACACCAAGGGCGTGAAGTACTCCGGGATGTACGGCATTCCCAAGTCTTCCGTCTACACCTACGACACTTTCGACAAGATTATCGACAACAAAGATGTTGACGCCGTCTACATCGGCCTGCCCAACAGCATGCATTGCGAGTACACCGTGCGCGCGGCTGCCGCGGGCAAGCACGTGCTCTGCGAAAAGCCCATGGCCATCTCCAGCGCTGAGTGCCGCCAGATGATCGACGCCTGCCGCAAGGCCGACCGCAAGCTCATGATCGCCTATCGCATTCAGTACGAGCCCTTGTGGAATCACGCTATCGACATCATCAAATCCGGTGGCATTGGCCAACTGCAATCGTTCCAGGGAGGCTTCTATGGACAGATGGCCGCGGGGGAGTGGCGGCTCACTCGAAAACTAGGCGGCGGGGGAGCGCTGCTGGATCTCGGCATCTACCCACTGAACGCGATCCGCCACATCACCGGCGAGGAGCCCATCGATTTTACCGCCGTCGTCGCCACCCGCGACCAAAGCGGACGCTTCGCCGAGGTTGAGCAGTCGATGGAGTGGACCATGAAATTCCCCTCAGGGATCCTCGCCAGCTGCGGCTGCTCCTACGGCGAGACCGGTCCCAACTTCTTGATGATTAATGGAGAGAAAGGCGCGCTGGAAGTGAATCCCGGCTTCACCTATAGCGGCCCGCACCTCCGCGGTTTCGCCAACGGCCAACCCATCGAAATTCAAAGCCCCGGAGTGCATCCCTACCTGTTCACGATCGAAGCCGAATATTTCGCCGATTGCGTCCGCAACAACAAGGAGCCCATGTCTGCCGGCGAAGAAGGCCTGAAAGACATGCTAGCCATGGAGGCCATCTACAAAGCCGCGGGGGCGCCCATCGCGTAGTCGAGTGACAGGCTTTAGCGCAACTACCGGCTCGCCAGGATCATGCCCGGCAGTTCCGCGCGCGGTACGGAAACCTGCTCGGCGCTTTCGAGATTTTTCAGAGCGAAGGCGTTGGCCTTAACTTCATTTTCTCCGACGATCAGCGCAAAGCGAGCGCCCAACTTGCTGGCGGTTTCGAGCGACTTCTTCAGGCGGAACGTTTCGTCGCCCAATTCGACCACAAGGTCATGCCGCCGCAATTCGCGGGCGAGCTTCGCCGCTTCGGCGTTCATGCCTGCGCCGAGCGGCGCAATGTAAACATCAGGCTTGCGCTGCAGCGCTTCTACGGATTCCTTCAGCGCCAGCACCAACCGGTCTTCGCCAATGGCGAAGCCGATGCCGGGAGCCGGCGGCCCTCCCAGCGACTCGGAAAGCCCGTCGTAGCGGCCGCCGCCGAGAATGGAATTTTGCGCACCCAGCGCGCCGTGGGTAAATTCGAAAGCCGTGCGCGTGTAGTAGTCGAGGCCGCGCACCAGGCGGTCGTTTTCGTGAAAATCAATACCGACTGATTTGAGAATTTCTTTCACTTGCGCGAAGTGCCGGCGGCAAGGTTCGTCCAGAAACTGGCTGACGCGCGGCAGGGTTTCGATGATGGGCTGGTCTGCGGGCACTTTGCAGTCGAAGACGCGCAAAGGATTGGTCACCGCGCGGCGCTGGCAATCGGCGCACATTTTCGCCGCGACCGGCTCCAGAGCTTTGCGCAGCGCTTCGTTGTAGGCGGCGCGATCATTCGGGCAGCCCACGGAATTCAGTTCCAGCATCCATCCGGCAATGCCCAAGCGGTCGAGCAGCGTGGCCAGCAGCTCGATGATTTCCGCATCGCGCGCGGGTGATTCGCTGCCCGCAGTCGGCGGGCCGATAACTTCCGCGCCAATCTGGTAGAACTGCCGGTAGCGTCCCTTCTGCGGACGCTCGCGGCGGAACTGCGGGCCAATGTAGTAGAGCTTGTTCAAGCCGCGCTCCCACAGTTTGTGCTCGATGTAGGCGCGCACCACGCCGGCGGTGTTCTCTGGACGCAAGGTGAGGGATTGGCCTTTTTCACTGGCGCCGCGGCCACGGTCTTCCCACGTATACATTTCTTTTACGACGATGTCGGTTTCCTCTCCCACGCCGCGTGAAAACAGTTCGGTGCTCTCGAAAATCGGCGTGCGGATTTCGTGGAAATTGTAGGCGCGGAAAACGTCGCGCACCGCAGCCTCAACGAAGTTCCACAGCGCCGTTTCCGGCGGGAGCAG
>Ga0209415_10000327_pt1 | contig 86105 bp, 93 predicted proteins | sample PeaSoiSIISIP2007_FD_187696 | JGI IMG/M metagenome (GOLD analysis project Ga0209415, IMG submission 187696) | Peat soil microbial communities from Weissenstadt, Germany - SII-SIP-2007 (SPAdes) (version 2) | ecosystem: Environmental > Terrestrial > Soil > Wetlands > Peat | place: Germany... | reverse complement strand
GCACCAGAGACCCCAGAGGAGACCAACTGATGGGCCAGAAGGTCAACCCCTACGGCTTCCGTCTGGGCATCACGACGGATTGGAAGTCGCGCTGGTTCAAGGAGCGCGGCTACAAGGACCTCGTCATCGAGGACTGGAAGATCCGCGACTACCTGACCCGCCAGCTCGAAAGCGCGGCGGTGAGCCGCATCGAGATCGAGCGCAACTCCGACCGGGTGCGCGTCGACATTCACACCGCGCGCCCGGGCATCGTGATCGGCCGGCGCGGAGCCGAGGCGGAGCGGCTGAAGAAGGACCTGGAGAAGATCACGGGCCAGAAGAACAAGATCTCGCTCAACATCCAAGAGATCAAGCAGCCCGAGCTCGACGCCGCCTTGATCGCCCAGGGGATCTGCGACCAGCTGCTGCGCCGCGTGGCGTTTCGCCGCGCGATGAAGCGCGGCATCCAGACGGTGCAGAAGGCGGGCGCGCTCGGTGTGCGGATCCAGGCCTCGGGCCGGCTCGGCGGGGCGGAGATGTCCCGGCGCGAGTCGTACCGCGAGGGCCGCGTGCCCCTGCACACGCTGCGCGCCGACATCGACTACGGCTTCCGCGAAGCGCGCACCTCCACCGGACGCGTCGGGGTCAAGGTGTGGATCTACAAGGGCGACATCCTGCCCTACCAATTGACGAACGACGAGAAGATCGTGCGCGAGGCCGCGATGGCGGCGGGCGACGCCGTGCCGGTCGGCGCGACGGCTTCGGGCCCGAAGGGTGTCGTGCGCGCCGGGGGCGGTCGGCGCCGGGTGGACGTCGAGCCGGTGACCGAGGTCGCCCTCGAAGCGGAGGCCCTCGTCGAGAACGCCGACGCCTTGATCGACGCCGCCGTCGCGGACGTGGCGGTCGCGGACCTGCTCGCCTCAACACCCGAGGTCGAGGCCCAGCTCAGTGTCGAAGAAGAGATCGAGCGGCGCACCGCCACCGATCACAACGACACGCCGCACTTTCGCAAGGACGCGGAGTAGCCATGTTGATGCCCCGCAAGGTGAAGCACCGCAAGCAGATGCGCGGCCGGCGCGCCGGAATGGCCAAGGGCGGCGTGGACCTCAACTTCGGCGACTTCGGGATCCAGGCCCTCGAGTCCGGCTGGCTGAGCGCCCGCCAGATCGAGGCGGCCCGCATCGCCATGACCCGCCACGTCAAGCGTGGCGGCAAGGTGTGGATCCGGGTCTTCCCCGACAAGCCGGTCACCCAGAAGCCGGCCGAGACCCGCATGGGCTCGGGCAAGGGCAACCCTGAGTTCTGGGTCGCCGTCGTCAAGCCGGGCCGAATGCTGTTCGAACTCGGCGGGGTCGACGAGACCCTCGCGCGCGAGGCCATGGAGCGCGCCATTCAGAAGCTCCCGATCAAGGCCAAGTTCGTCGTGCGGCCCGGGACCCATGGCGCCCCGGAGGTGACGATCTGATGGTCAAGACCAGAGATCACGTCGCCGAGCTCAAGCGCCTCGGCGACAGCGAGCTGCTCGGGCGCCTCGGCGACGCCCGGCGCGAGCTGTTCAACCTGCGCTTCCAGCTGGCGACCGGCCAGCTCGACAACTCGGCCCGCCTGGGCGCCGTGCGCAAGGACATCGCGCGGCTCTCGACGTTCCTGCGCGAGCGCGAGATCGCGGCCGCCGAGGCCCTAGAAGAAAGTGGCAAGTCATGAGCGACGCGACAAGCGAAAAGCGGCCCAACCCGCGCAAGGTGCGCGAGGGCGTCGTCGTCTCGGACAGGATGAACTCAACGCTCGTCGTCGCCGTGAATGAGCGGGTGAGCCACGCGCGCTACGGCAAGACCGTGCAGCGCACCAAGAAGCTCTACGTGCACGATGAGCACAACGAGGCCCGGATCGGCGACAAGGTCCGGGTCCAGGAAACCCGGCCGCTCTCCAAGCTGAAACGCTGGCGACTGACCGCGGTACTGGAGCGGGCCCGATGATTCAGCAGGAGAGCCGCCTCAAGGTGGCCGACAACTCCGGAGCGAAGGAAGTGCTCTGCATCCGGGTGCTGGGCGGGTCGCGTCGACGCTACGCCTCGATCGGCGACGTGTTCATCGCCACCGTGAAGGACGCCATCCCCGGCGCCGCGGTGAAGAAGGGCGACGTGGTGCGCTGCGTCGTCGTGCGCACCGCCAAGGAGAAGCGCCGCCCCGACGGCTCCTACATCAAGTTCGACGAGAACGCCGCCGTCTTGATCACCGAGCAGCTCCAGCCGCGCGGGACCCGCATCTTCGGCCCCGTCGGTCGCGAGCTGCGCGACAAGAAGTTCATGCGCATCATCTCACTCGCGCCGGAGGTGCTCTGATGAAGATCCACAAGGGCGACGACGTGCTGGTGCTCGCGGGCAAGCACCGCGGCGAGCGCGCCTACGTCGAAGAGGCGCTGCCCGCGGCGGGCAAGGTGATCCTCGAGGGCCTCAACGTCGCCAAGCGCGCGACCAAGCAGTCCGGGCGCACCATGCAAGCCGGCATCATCGACAAGCTGATGGCCATGAGCGCGGCGAACGTGGCCGTCTGGTGCCCCAAGCACAAGGGGCCGGCCAAGATCGCCTTCCAGGTCGTCGAGGGTAAGAAGTCTCGAGTCTGTCGCAAGTGCGGGGAAGTCCTATGACCACCATCACCCGACCCCGTCTCAAGGTCCGCTTCGACGAGGAGATCCGCCCGGCCCTCAAGGATGAGCTCGGCCTCTCCAACATCATGCAAGTGCCCCGGCTCGAGAAGATCGTGCTCAACTCGGGTGTCGGGCGCGCCACCCAGCAGGCATCGCTCCTCGAAGGCGCCCAGCGCGACCTCGAGGCCATCACCGGCCAGAAGCCCGTCGTCACGCGCGCGAAGAAGTCGATCGCGAACTTCAAGGTTCGCGAGGAGCAGTCCATCGGCGTGAAGGTCACCCTGCGCGGCGACCGGGCCTGGGAGTTCTTCGATCGGCTACTCAGCCTGGCCATCCCGAGGATCCGCGACTTCCGGGGCCTGTCGCCGCGGTCCTTCGACGGACGGGGCAACTACACCTTCGGTGTCAACGACCAGCTGATCTTCCCCGAGATCGACTACGACAAGATCGACGCGGCCCGAGGCTTTGACATCACGATCGTCACGACGGCCGCAAACGACGAGCAGGGGCGCGCGTTCTTGCGCGCGTTTGGCTTTCCCTTCAAGCAGGAGAATCGATAGGCATGGCAAAGAAAGCACTACGGATCAAGCAGCGCCAGACACCCAAGTTCTCGACGCGCGCCTACACGCGCTGCGAGCGCTGCGGGCGGCCGAGGTCGGTGTACCGCAAGTTCGGCCTCTGCCGGATCTGCCTGCGCGCGCTGGTCCACGCCGGCGAGATTCCCGGCGTCACGAAGGCGAGCTGGTAGCCATGACGATGACTGACCCAATCGCCGACATGCTGACGAGAATCCGCAACGCCAACGCCGCGATGTTCGACAGCGTGAAAATGCCCAGTTCGAAGCTGAAGGAGAACCTGGCGATGGTGCTCGAGCGCGAGGGCTACATCGCGGGCTACACCGTCACCAAGGCGGAGAACCGGCCCGGCGCGCAGCTCGAAATCAGCCTCAAGTACTCCGAGGACCGGCAGAAGTCGATCATCGGAGTGAAGCGCGTCTCCAAGCCGGGGCTGCGCATCTACAAGAAGTGCGATCAGATGCCCAAGGTCCTCGGCGGCGTCGGCGTGGCCGTCGTCTCGACGAGCCACGGGCTCATGACCGACCGCGAGGCGCGCAAGGCCAAGTTGGGCGGCGAGGTGCTCTGCTATGTGTGGTAGTTCGAGTTCGCCGGGGGAGGAGGACTGATGTCGCGCATTGGACGAAGCCCCATCACCCTGCCCGCCAACGTCACGGTAAGTGTCGCCGGCGACGTTGTCACGGTCGCCGGACCGAACGCGACGATGTCGCGCCTGCTGCCCGACGGGATCACGCTCAGCCAGTCGGCCGACACGGTCGTCGTCGAGCGGCGCAGCGACGAGACGGCCCACCGCGCCCTGCACGGTCTGACGCGAACGCTCGTCGCCAACATGGTCACGGGCGTCACCGAGGGCTGGCGCAAGGAGCTCGAGATTCAGGGCGTAGGCTTTCGCGCCGTCGCGTCGGGACCCGACGCGGTCGACCTGGCGCTCGGCTACAGCCACCCGGTGAAGTTCACGGCGCCCGCCGGGGTCACCTTCGAAGTGCCCACCCCCACTCGGATAATCGTGAAAGGCCCCGACAAAGAGGTCGTGGGCCAGGTCGCGGCGAACATCCGCCGGCTGCGCAAGCCCGAGCCCTACAAGGGCAAGGGCGTTCGCTACCTCGGCGAGCGAGTCGCGCGCAAGGCCGGAAAGGCGGCGAAGTAATGGCCCGCACCACCCGCGAACTCCGCCAGCGGCGCCACCGCCGCGTGCGCAAGCACCTCTCGGGCACGCCCGAGCGGCCCCGCGTCGTGGTGAGCCGCTCCAACAAGCACCTGTCGGCCCAGATCATTGACGACGTGAATGGGCGCACCCTCGCCGCGGCCTCGTCGGTCGAGCCGGTCCTGCGCGATACCAGCGGTGGCAACATCGAAGGGGCCAAGGCCGTGGGGGCGCTCCTCGCCAGCCGCGCGAAGGAGGCCGAGATCACTTCGGTCGTGTTTGACCGCGGGGGATTTGACTACCACGGGCGGGTGGCCGCCTTCGCCGACGCGCTGCGCGCGGCGGGACTGGAGTTCTGATGGCCGAAGTGGAGCAGTTCGAAGAGCGCACCATCAAGGTGAACCGCGTCTCCAAGGTCGTCAAGGGCGGCCGACGCTTCTCCTTCACCGCGCTGATGGTGATCGGCGACCGCAAGGGTCGCGTCGGGCTCGGCTACGGCAAGGCCAAGGAGGCCGGCCTCGCGGTGCAGAAGGGCATCGAAGAGGCGCGCAAGAACCTCTTTGAGGTGCCCCTCGCGGGCACGACGATTGTCTACCCGGTGATCGGCAGTTCGGGCGCCGGGCGGGTGCTGATGAAGCCCGCCGCCCCGGGCACCGGCGTCATCGCGGGGGGCGCCGCGCGCGCGATCCTCGAGATGGCCGGCGTAAAGGACGTCATCGCCAAGTCGCTCGGCTCAGCGAACGGCATCAACGTCGCCCACGCCACCATCGAGGGACTGAAGCAGCTGCGCCGACCCGAAGACCTGGCCGCGCGCCGCGACAAGCCGGCCGACGAGATCATCCCCTTCGGGACACTGCGCGCGTACCGCGAGCGTCAGCGCGAGGGCGATCTCTTCAAGGTCACGGAGGGCTAGGCGTGCTCAAGGTCACCCAGGTCCGTTCCACCATCGCCACCAAGCCCAAGCATCGGGGCACCCTGCGAGCACTCGGTTTGCGCGGGATCGGCCAGACCAACGTGCTGCCCGACCGAGCGGAGATTCGCGGGATGATCGCGCGCGTGCCGCACCTAGTGAAAGTGGAAGAGGTCGAAGGATGAAGCTGCACGATCTGAAATCGCCCGCGGGCTCGACGCACCGCAAGCGAGTCGTCGGACGCGGCATCGCCGGCAAGGGCGGCAAGACGGCCGGCCGCGGCACGAAGGGCCAGAAGGCCCGGCGCCAGATTCCCGCCGGCTTCGAGGGCGGCCAGCTGCCCCTCATCCAGCGCATTCCCTTCCTGAAGGGCTTCACCAACCCCTTTAGGGTCGAATACACGCCGGTCAACCTCGACGCCCTCGCCACCCTCGGGATTCCCGAGGTCAACCCCGACGTGCTGGTCGCACACGGCCTCGCCAAGAAGAACGACCTGGTGAAGATCCTTGGACGCGGCGAGGTTGGCTCGGCGCTGCACGTCTCGGCGCACGGGTTCTCGGCCTCGGCGAAGTCGGCCATCGAAGCGGCCGGCGGGACGACGACCGTGCTCGAGCTGCCGTTCTCGGTACGCCCGCCCGCCTCGGGCAACCAGCACCAGAACCGTTAGGGTCGAACCGTGCTGCGGCGACTGGCGAACATCTTTCGGGTCCCGGACCTGCGCAACAAGGTGCTCTTCACCGTCGGCATCATCTGCCTGTACCAGCTCGGCGCCAATCTGCCGATTCCCGGCGTCAGCTGGTCCCAGGTGCGCGAGCTGCAGACCAAGGCCGGCGCGAGCGGCGTGCTCGGCTTCCTTAACCTGTTCTCCGGCGGCGCGCTGACGCGCCTCGCGGTCTTTGGGCTCGGGGTGATGCCCTACATCACGAGCTCGATCGTGATCCAGCTTCTGACGACGGTGATCCCCAAGCTGAGCGAGTGGCGCGACCAGGGCGCGGTGGGCCAGAAGAAGATCACCCAGACGACGCGCTATCTCACGATCGGCTTGGCGGTCCTGCAGTCGACCGGGCTCATCTACGCCTTCCACGGCCACGACCAGGCGCTGCTCGGCTTCGACATCAACCTCATGGTCCACAACTTCAACGTTTGGATGGGCCTCTTCATGGTGCTCGTGCTGACGGCCGGGACGGCCTTCGTGATGTGGCTCGCCGAGCTGATCACCCAGCGCGGCATTGGCCAGGGCATGTCGCTGCTCATCTTCGCCAACGTCGTAGCGGGCCTGCCCTCGGGGGGCAAGGCCGTTTGGGAGGAGGGCGGGGCATTCAAGTTCATGGTGATCTTCGCCGTCTCCATCGGGCTGCTCTTTCTCATCGTCTTCATGGACAACGGGCAGCGGCGCATCCCGGTGACCTTCGCCCGACGCGTCGTCGGCCGGCGCGAGATGGGCGGCAACTCGACCTACATACCACTCAAGGTCAACCAGTCCGGCGTGATCCCGATCATCTTCGCCTCCTCGGTGCTCTACATCCCGGTGCTGCTCTCCAACATCGTGCCCTGGGCCAGCTTTCAGCACTTCGTAAGCAATTCGCTCACGCCAACGAACTTCTTCTACATCTTCTCGGACTTCATCCTGATCATGGCCTTCACCTTCTTCTACGTCTACATCGCCTTTGAGCCGCACCAGCAAGCCGAGCTGCTGCGCCAACAGGGCGGCTTCGTGCCCGGGATCCGCCCGGGACTGCCGACCGAGAAGTACTTCGCGCGCATGCTCTCGCGTATCACGGTGGTGGGGGCGCTCTTTCTCGCCTCGGTCGCCGTGACGCCGAGCATCCTGATGGCCCTGTGGAGCATCAACCGCTTCCCCTACTACGGCACGACGCTCTTGATCGCGGTGGGCGTCTCCTTGGAGACGATGCGCCAGATCGACTCCCAGCTCATGATGCGCAACTACGAAGGCTTCCTGAAGCGTTAGCTCGATGACCGGCCAACTCAATCTCGTTGTCCTGGGCAAGCAGGGCGCCGGCAAGGGCACCCAGAGCCAGCTGCTCTGCGACGCCTACGGCCTCGCGCACATCTCGACCGGCGACATCCTGCGTGCGGCCGTCGCCGCCGGCACGCCACTGGGGCGCGAGGTCAAGTCCATCCTCGACGCCGGCCAACTCGTCTCGGACGACATAGTGAACCAGCTGGTGCGCGAGCGCCTGGGTGAGCCCGACGCCACGAAGGGCGCGGTGCTCGACGGCTTCCCGCGCAACCTCGTCCAGGCCGAGGCCCTCGAGTCCTTTCTCGGGCCCAGCGGGATCCGGCTCTGCATCTACCTCGACCTCGCCGACGAGCTCGTGCTCGCGCGGCTCTCGTCGCGCCGGGTCTGCCAGGAGTGCGGCACTATCTACAAGGACACCGACGTCGCGGCGATCTCGGGCACTTGCGAGGTCTGCGGTGGCGACGTGATCCTGCGCAGCGACGACACACCCGAGGCGATCCGCCGGCGGCTCGAGACCTTTGAGCACGACACGTTCCCGCTGCTTTCGTTCTACGATTCGCGGGGGCTGCTCGCGAAGGTCGACGCCGACCAGAGCGTGGAGGAGGTCGCCGCCGACCTCGACGGGCTCGTGCGCGGCCGGGCGCTGGCGTGATCCGCTCCAAGGACGAGCTCGACAAGATGCGCCGCGCGGGGCTCGTCGTCGCGGAGATCCACGAGGTGACGCGTAACGCGATTCGACCGGGGGTGACCACGATGGAGCTCAATAACCTCGCCGCCGAGGTCCTCGCCAAGCGCCACGCCCGCTCGAACTTCCTCAACTACCACGGCTTTCCCGCAGTGATCTGCACGAGCCCGAACGACATGGTCGTGCACGGCATCCCGGGCGAGTACGTGCTGGAAGAGGGCGACATCATCTCGATCGACGCGGGCGCGATCGTTGAGGGCTACCACGGCGACGCCGCCTACACCGCACCCGTCGGCGAGGTCAGCGCCGCTGCTCGGCGGCTCATGGAAGTGACCGAGCGATCCCTCTGGGCGGGCATCGACAAGTTGGTCGTGGGCGAGCGGCTCCACGAGGTCGGCCGGGCAATCCAGAGCGTCGCCGAGGCCGCCGGCTTCTCGGTGGTGCGCGAGTACGTGGGACACGCGATCGGCACCGAGATGCACGAGAGCCCACAGGTGCCCAACTACTGGCCCGGCACGCCGGGCCCGACGTTAAAGGCGGGCATGGTCTACGCCATTGAGCCCATGGTCAACATCGGCAGCTACGAGACCCACGTCCTCGACGACGAGTGGAGCGTCATGACCGAGGACGGCCAGCTCTCGGCACACTTCGAGCACACCGTCGCCGTGACCGAGGACGGACCGGAGGTCCTCACCCGCGCGTAGGTTGGTCTCCCGGTGACGCGGTGACGCCGGGCTAGATTGCTGGCACGCGAAAGAGCCGAGCCGGGGGTCGCCGTGTCGACTGATCTCACGAGGGACACCGGAGTTGAAGCCGTGTCGGTGCGCGGTCTCACCAAGTCCTACGAAGGACGCAAGGTCGTCGACGGCGTCGCCTTTGACATCGCCCCCGGGGAGATCTTCGCCCTCCTCGGGCCCAACGGCGCCGGCAAGACGACGACGGTCGAGATTCTCGAGGGATTCCGCGTGCGCGACAGCGGCCAGATCAACGTGCTCGGCTGCGACCCGGGCGCCGATGGCGAGGACCTCAAGAGCCGGATCGGCATTGTCCTGCAGTCAAATGGCGTCGAACGCTACCTCACGGTCGCCGAAACGCTTGGCATGTACGCGGGCTTCTATCCGCACCCACGGCCCGTCGACGAGGTGCTGGAGCTGGTGGGCCTGGGCGAGAAGCGCGACGACCGGGCGTTCAAGCTCTCGGGCGGCCAGCAGCGCCGCCTCGACGTGGCGATCGCCCTGGTGGGCGACCCGGACCTGCTCTTTCTCGATGAGCCCACGACCGGCTTTGACCCCTCCGCACGCCGCGAGGCGTGGGAGGTCATCAAGAACTTGGCGCGACTGGGCAAGACGGTGCTGCTCACGACGCACTACATGGACGAAGCGCAGTACCTCGCCGACACGGTCGGCGTCATCGCCGCCGGGCGCATCGTCGCGAGCGGAACTCCCGCGACGCTGGGGCACCGCGAAGTCGCCCGGGCGCGCGTGCGCTACCGGCCCTTCGGCGCGGCGCCCCCCGAAGGCCTGGTTGGAGCGATTGACGAGGACGGCTTCACCGAGATCGTCACCGACGACGTCACGGGGACGCTCTACGAACTCACGAGCTGGGCCCACGAGCGTGGCTCTTCGTTGGACGGGCTCGTAGTGCTTCGACCTTCGCTAGAGGACGTCTACCTGGAGCTGACGTCAGAGGCCGCGTCGGGAGGCATCGCTGAACCGGCTCCACCCGTTGAACGAGCCTTCACGCCCCCGCTGGCCCGAGGGGAACGCCCACGACCGAGCGCGCCCCAGCGATTGGCGAACGTCTTCGCGCATATGGGCTCGCAGTTGCGCTACGTGAACAAGGCCTTCTGGCGAAACCCCACTCAGGCCTTCTTCACCTTTGCCTTCCCGCTGATGTTCCTCGTCATATTCACCTCGCTGGCCGGGAACTTCCTCGTGCAAGTAGGCCACCACAGCGTGCACTCCTCGACGTACTACGTGGCCTCGATGAGCACCTTCGCGGTGATCACAGCGAGCTTCAACAACCTTGCCATCGCCATCACGTTCCAGCGCGAAGCGGGCATCCTCAAGCGCATCAAGGGAACCCCGCTGCCGCGCGTGTCCTTTCTCGGGGCGCGCATCGTGCACGCCATGCTCGTGAGCATCTTGCTCGTTGTCATCACGGCGATCTTCGGTCGACTCTTCTACCACGTCGACATCCCAACCGGCATTACGCTGGCGCGCTTCGCCATCATCCTGCTCGTCGGCGCGGCGGCGTTCTGCGCACTGGGACTCGCCCTCAGCGGCTTCATACCTAACTTTGACAGCGCGGGGGTGATCGTCAACGCGGTCATCTTGCCCCTGCTGTTCCTCTCGGGCGTCTTCATTCCCTTCACCAACTCGACGCCGAAATGGATGCTTTGGTTCGCGAAGGTCTTCCCGGTTCGGCACTTTGTCCTGGGCATGCAGGCCGGCTTTCTCAACACGCCCTTCAGCTGGAACGACGTGCTCATCGTCGCGGCCTGGGGAGTGGCCGGTCTCGTTCTCGCCGTCCGGTACTTCACCTGGGAGCCATCGACAACGTAGGCGCCGCCAACCAAGAGCACTGGTCGACGCCGTCGCTGGCCGTACTATCCAAGGGGTGGGGGCCCGCGCGCGACTTCGCTGGACCGGTTACGCCGTGGTGGGGCTGGCCTTCACGGTGGCGCTACCCGTCGCCCTCGGGAGTGGCGCCGCGTCCGGCGGCGACCATGCGGCGAGCACCACGACCACGACCACGTTGATCCCAACGACGACGACCAGTGGCAGTATGACCACCAGCACGTCGACGACCACGACGACAAGCTCGACGACGGTGCCGTCCAAGAACCGCGACAATCCCTTCACCAACCCGGCGATGGCGGCCTACCTGAAGGCCCGGACCAACCTGGTGACAGCCGCCGTCTACGACGTCAACGACGGCGACACGTTCACCTACCACAACGGCATCCGCGAGCCGACCGCCTCGATGGTGAAGATCGACATACTGGCGGACCTGCTCTACGAGTCGCAAGAGGACGGCCGGGCCCTGACGGCCGCCCAGCAGTCGACGGCCGCCGAGATGATGGAGACCTCCAACAACCACGCGGCGAACGTGCTGTGGGCCGACATCGGAGGGCGCGACGAAATCGACGCCTTCAACGCGATGATCGGCTTCAAGCAGACGATCCCGAGCTGGAGCTGGGGCGAGATCGAGACGACACCGCTCGACCAGCTGCAGCTCCTAAAGGTCATCGCCCTGCCCAACCGGTTCCTCGACGCGGCCTCGCGCGAATTCGAGATTGACCTGATGGAGCACGTCATCTCGAGCGAGCGCTTCGGCATCGGCTGGGGATCGCCCGCTCTCGCGACCGTCGGGCTGAAGGACGGGTACTACCCAGAAAAGGTAACGGGCTGGCAGCTCAACTCGTCGGGCTTCGTGATGTACCAAGGGCGCTTCTACCTCGTCTCGATCATGTGTGGGAACAACCCCGACGAGGCCTACGGGATCGCGACGCTTACGACCGTCGCCGACGACATCTGGAAGTACTTGAAGCCACGCTGAGTGCATTGGTGCAGCCGCTGGACCCGGCGGACAGTAAGCGCAGCGCGACGGCTAGGCTAAACCCTGGCCCGGGTGACCGCAGGATCTGTCAAAGTCCTTGGAAAAGCGGGGCTGTTTTTGCGTTTCTAAGAATTTCCGGTAGAATGGAAGGCCGACCTCGGGGTGCCCCTTCGAGGTCCACCGTGCGGGAGCCTGGCTCCTGCGCGTCCCGTAGTGATTTAACAAGGAGAGAACCTGAGCAAGCCGAAGGAAGATGCGTTCACCGTAGAGGGAACCGTCGTCGAGCCCCTACCCAACGCCATGTTTCGCGTTGAGCTGGAGAACGGTTACACCGTCCTAGCTCACAGTTCGGGGAAGATGCGCATGCACCGCATACGCATTCTGCCGGGCGACAAGGTGCAGGTAGAGATCACGCCCTACGACATGACCCGCGGGCGCATCACCTACCGGTACCGCTAGCCAGGCTCTGCAAGGTCGAGAAAGTTACCCAATGAAAGTTCGCACGAGCGTGAAGCCGATCTGTGAGAAGTGCAAGGTCATTCGCCGGGCCGGGGTCGTTCGCGTCATCTGCGAGGCGAACCCGCGCCACAAGCAGCGCCAGGGTTAGGAGAGCAATGGCTCGTATTGCCGGTGTCGACATTCCGCGCGAGAAGCGCGTCGTGATCGCCCTCACCTACATCTTCGGCGTGGGCCCGACCATCGCCCAGCAGGTCTGCGCCGCGACAGGGATCAATGAGTCGACGCGCGTGAAGGACCTCACCGACTCCGAAGTGAACGCACTGCGCACCTACATCGACCAGCACATCACGGTCGAGGGCGACCTACGCCGCGACGTCGCCCAGGACATCAAGCGCAAAATGGAGATCAACTCCCTGCAGGGCATCCGCCACCGCAAGGGGCTGCCGGTGCACGGCCAGCGCACGCGCACCAACGCCCGCACTCGCAAGGGACCCAAGCGCACGGTCGCCGGTAAGAAAAAGGTCGCCAAGTAATGCCCAAGCCGACCGCCGTGCGCAAGGCCCGCAAGAAGGAACGCAAGAACGTCGCCTTCGGGGTCGCGCACATCAAGAGCTCGTTCAACAACACCATCGTCTCGATCTCCGATCCCGAGGGCAACGTGCTGTCGTGGGCCTCGTCGGGCCAGGTCGGTTTCAAGGGTTCGCGCAAGTCGACGCCCTACGCCGCGCAGCTGGCCGCCGAGAAGTGCGCGCGCGCGGCCATGGAGCACGGCGTGAAGAAGGTCGATGTGCTGGTGCGCGGACCGGGCTCGGGGCGCGAGACGGCTATCCGCTCGATCGCCGCCGCCGGCATCGAGGTGGTCGCGATCAAGGACGTCACGCCGCTGCCCCATAACGGCTGCCGGCCCAAGAAGCGCAGGCGGGGCTAAGCGTGGCTCGCTACACCGGACCCGTCTGTCGGCTCTGCCGGCGTGAGCGCACGAAGCTCTACCTAAAGGGGGAGCGTTGCTTTTCGCTGAAGTGCCCCGTCGCGGAGAACTCGGACCGGCGCATCCGCGCGTTCCCCCCGGGCATGCACGGGCGCGAGCGCCAGCGCCAGGGCTCGGAGTACCTGACCCAGCTGCGGGAGAAGCAGAAGGCGCGCCGCATTTACGGCGTCCTCGAGCGCCAGTTCCGCAACCTCTACGAAGAGGCGAGCCGCCGGCCCGGCATGACCGGGACGAATCTGCTGCAGTTCCTCGAAACCCGCCTCGACAACGTGACCTACCGGGCCGGTTGGGGCGCCTCGAGGGCCCAGGCCCGCCAACTCGTGCGCCACGGCCACGTGACGGTCAATGGCAAGCGCGTGGACATCCCGAGCTACCGGGTGCGCCCGGGCGAGATCGTCGCTCTTAAGGCCGGCACTCGCGACAACTTCAACGTCAAGCGCAACCTCGACGTGCTGGATCGCAACGTGCCCGGCTGGCTCGAAAAGGGCGAGAACGGTTTCAGCGTCACCGTGCGCATCGTCCCCCAACGCGAACAGATCGACGAGTCGATCCAGGAGCAACTCATCGTCGAGTTGTACTCCAAGTAACAGATCTACCCACATATCCCTAGGAGTTCCCATGCTGATCATCCAACGACCGACCATCGAAGCCCTCGGCGACGAGGTCAACCACCGCCAGTCCTTCGGCATCGGACCGCTCGACCCGGGCTTTGGCCACACGCTCGGCAACTCGCTTCGCCGAACATTGCTCTCATCGATTCCCGGGGCTGCGGCGACCCGGGTCAAGTTCGACGCGGTGCTGCACGAGTTTGGGGTGATCGAAGGAGTGAAAGAAGACGTCCAGGACATCACCCTGAACCTGAAGGACCTGCTGCTGCGCGTGCACTCCGACGAGCCGGTGACCCTGCGACTCGACAAGCGCGGCGAGGGCCCGGCGCTCGCCTCGGACCTCTCCACGACGGCCGACGTCGAGATCCTGAACCCCGACCTGCATCTCGCGTACCTGACGACGCCGCGCAGCGCCCTCACTTTCGAGCTGACTGTCGAGCGCGGCAAGGGCTACGTCGGAGCCGAGGGCAATAAGGGCTCGTCGACCATCGGGGTCATTCCCCTGGATGCGATCTTCTCGCCCGTTCGTCGGGTGAGCTTCGAGATCGAGCCGGTGCGCGTCGAGCAGAGCAAGGACTTCGACCGACTGGTGATCGACATCGAGACCGACGGCTCGATTTCGCCCCGCGAGGCGCTGGCTTCGGCGGGCAAGACGCTCGGCTCACTCGTGGACCTCATCGCCAGCTTCGACGAGGAGGCGCCCGCGCTCGAGCTCGGCGACGTCGGCAGCGCCCAGGCCGCAGCGAGCGAGCTCGACATCCGCATCGAGGAGCTCGGCCTCACCGAGCGCTCGCGCAACTGCCTGAAGCGTGCCGGCATCAACACGATCGCCCAGCTCGTCAACGCCACCGAGCGCGATCTCACCTCGATTACCAACTTCGGGGCGACCTCGCTGAAGGATGTGACGGACCGGCTCGAAGAGCGTGGCCTGTCCCTGCGAGCCGAGGACTGAGCGTGCGCGGCACCCCGACGAAGGGCCAGCGCTTCGGTGGCGACGCGGCGCACCAGAAGGCGATGATGGGCAACCTCATCGCCTCGCTCATCGCCGCCGAATCGATCGTCACGACTGAGGCCAAGGCCAAGGCCCTGCGCCCCGTCGTGGAGAAGGTCGTCACGGCCGCCAAGAACTCACCCGAGGGTTCGGTGCACGCCCAGCGCCGCGTCGTGGCGCTGATTCGCGACAAGGACATGACCCACAAGCTCTTCAGCGAGATTGCGCCGCGCTACGTCGATCGTCCGGGCGGCTACACCCGGATCTTGAAGCTCGGACCGCGTCAGGGCGACAACGCCCCGATGGCGCGCATTGAATTCGTCTGAGCCAGACGGCGCCACGCAACGCTGGCGCTTTGACCTCGCCTACGACGGCCAGGCCTTCAGCGGATTCGCCTTTCAGCCCCAGCGCGACACCGTCGCCGGTCTGTTACGGCGCACGCTTGCCACGACGCTGCGCCTCAACCAAGAGCCGATCGTCGTGGGCGCCGGACGCACCGACGCCGGCGTGCACGCCTTCAAGCAGGTCGTCCACGTCGACCTGCCCGTTGCCGCAAGGGGCCGCCTCGAGGGCGACGCGCTGGTCCGGTCGCTGAACAAGCAGCTTCGTGGTCGGGTGCAGATCCTGCGGGCGGCGCCAGTCGCGAGCGACTTCCACGCCCGGTTCTCCGCGCTCTGGCGCGAGTACCGCTACCTGGTCTTAGAGTCCGCGCCCCCGGGTCTCGAGTCGACGAACGCGTGGTCGTGGTCGGTCGAGGGGCCGCTCGACCTCGTGGCCATGAATCGGGTGGCGAAGTCGGTCGTCGGCACGCACGACTTCCGGGCCTTCTGCCAGCGTCCTTCGAACGCCGAGCGGGACGAACCGGTGCTGCGCCGGGTGCTCGAGGTCAACTGGGAGCGTCTGGGCGACGAGTGGGTGATGAGCCCGCGGCGCGCGCCCGTCGTTCGGCTCACGATTCGGGCCCAGTCGTTCTGTCACAACATGGTGCGCTGCCTCGTCTCGACCATGGTCGCCATCGGCCAAGGTCGACTGCCCGAAGGCGAGGTGGGCGAGCGACTCGCCAGCTTCAGCCGCCACCAGCTGCCCCCGCCCGCGCCGGCGCGCGGACTCGCCCTGATCGACGTCGGCTACGACGACGCCCCAGCGTGAACGTCGTGGCCAGTACCAGGGCGAGACTCGCCTGACCCCTCGGTAGGCTGACGCCATGTCAGCGCCCCCCTTGACTTCGGGGGTCGTCGCCGAAGAGTTGAGCGACGACATCCGTCCCCAGGACGACCTGTACCGCTACGTCAACGAGCGCTGGATCGAGCGAACGGCCATCCCCGGCGACAAGCCGGGCTACGGCACGTTCTGGATCCTCGCCGAGGCCTCGGAGCGGGCGATCCGCGAGATCGTCGAAGAGGCGACGGCGGCGCCTGAGGGCAGCGAGGCCCGCAAGTTCGGCGACCTGTACGCCAGCTTCATGAACGAAGCCCGCGTCGAAGGGCTCGGCGCTGAACCGTTGGCCAGGCGCCTTGCGGCGGCGGCGCAGGTGGAATCGATCGACGACCTGCTGGGCACCATCGGTGACCTGCAGCGAGGGGAGCTGTCGGGTTTCTATGAGTTGTTCGTCAATCCCGACCCGGGCAACCCCGGGCGGTACGTCGTGTTCTTCGAGCAGGGCGGGATCTCGTTGCCCGACGAGAGCTACTACCGCGACGATCAGTTCGCCCCGGTGTGCGACGCCTTCGTGGCGCACGTTCGACGGATGCTTGAGCTGGCGGGGCTGTCGGACCCCGAGCCACGCGCCCAGCGCGTCTTCGAGCTCGAACGCGAGATTGCCCGACGCCACTGGGACAACGTGACCTCGCGCGACAGCGAAAAGACCTACAACCTGCTGACCTGGAGTGCGGCCAGCGAACTCTTCGGTGACGGTGCGACCGCCAGCGACCCTCCGCCGAGCCTGGACGCGTGGGCCGAGGCGTTCGGTGCCCCCGAGCACGCGTTCGACGAAGTGGTGTTGCGTCAACCGAGCTTCACGCACGATCTGGCCGCGCTGTTCGACGAGGCGCGGCTCGACGCGTGGCGGGACTGGCTGGCGTGGCGGATCATCTTGGGCTACGCGCCGTACCTCTCGAAGGACTTCGTCGAAGAGCACTTCGACTTCTACGGGCGCACGCTGACCGGCACCCAGGAGCTGCGCGAGCGCTGGAAGCGTGGCGTCTCGCTGGTCGAAGGCGCCATGGGCGAGGCCGTTGGCCAGATCTACGTCGAGCGCCACTTTCCACCGACGGCGAAGGCCCGCGTCGACGTGCTCGTGGCCAACCTCGTCGGGGCCTATCGCGAGAGCATCACGGCGCTCGACTGGATGAGTGAGGAGACCCGGGCGCGAGCGCTGGAGAAGCTCGCGGCCTTCATGGCCAAGGTGGGCTATCCGCCGAAGTGGCGCGACTACTCGACCCTCGTCATCGACCCGGCGGACCTCATCGCCAACGTGCGCTCCGTCGCGGCCTTTGAGTTTCGTCGCCAGCTCGCCAAGATCGGCCAGCCGATCGATCGCGACGAGTGGCTCATGACCCCCCAGACCGTGAACGCGTACTACAACCCCGAGTACAACGAGATCGTCTTTCCCGCCGCGATCCTCCAGCCGCCGTTCTTTGACGAATCGCGTGACGACGCGGCCAACTACGGCGCCGTCGGGGCGGTGATCGGCCACGAGATCGGCCACGGCTTTGACGACCAGGGATCCAAGTTCGACGGCACCGGGCGTCTCATCGACTGGTGGACGGCGTCGGACCGGGCCGCATTCGAGGAACGCACGCACTCACTGATCGACCAGTTCAACGCGCTCGCGCCACGAGAGGTCCCGGACCGGCACGTGAACGGCGCGCTGACGATCGGCGAGAACATCGGCGACCTCGGAGGGCTCGGCATCGCCTGGAAGGCCTACGTCCTCTCACTCAACGGCGAGCCCTCCCCAGTCATTGACGGATTCACCGGGGCCCAGCGATTTTTCGTGGCTTGGGCTCGGGCGTGGCAGAACAAGGCGAGAAAGGAGACCGTCGAGATGCGCCTCGCGATCGACGAACACTCGCCGCCAGAATTTCGCTGCAACCAGATCGTGCGAAACCTCGACGAGTTCTATGAGGCCTTCGGCGTCGGCGCGAGCGACGAGCTCTGGCTCGATCCTGCCCAGCGCGTCACGATCTGGTAAGCCCGTGGTCGCTGTGGGCCAGGCCCAGAAGCGCCCGTGGCCCTAACTTGCCCCAGGGGTCGGAAGTTTCGTAGGATGGAGAGTCGCTTCGGACCCGATCGGGTGACCGAAGCCTCCGCCGAAAGTAGATCCGTGAAGACGTTTTCGCCAAAAACGAGTGAGTTGACCCGCGACTGGCTCGTCATTGACGCCGAGGGACTGGTGCTCGGGCGCGTCGCGACCGTCGCCGCGTCGCTGCTCCGCGGCAAGCACCGCCCCTTCTTCGCCCCCCACGTCGACACCGGGGACTACGTCATCATCGTGAACGCCGACAAGGTGATCGTGACCGCCAACAAGGCTGCCCAGAACGTCCACTACCGCCACTCCGGTTATCCCGGCGGACTGCGCGCGACATCGTGGCAGACCATGCTCGACACCGACCCGGTGCAGCTGGTGACCAACGCGGTGCGCGGGATGGTGCCCAAGCATCGTCTCGGCCGTGCGCAGATGGGCAAGCTCTTCGTCTACGCCGGGCCCGACCATCCCCACGCGGCCCAGCAGCCTAAGAGTTTTGACACCGCGGCGATTCGCCGCGGGTAAGGAGCAATGTGACCACACCTCTCACGCAGACGACGGGCCGACGCAAGGAGGCCGTCGCTCGCGTGCGGCTGCGCCCGGGCACCGGCACCATCACGATCAACTCGCGCGCCTTCGACAACTACTTCACCTCGGCGACGCACCGCCAGATGGTGATGGAGCCGCTGCGCCTGGTGGACGCCCAGCAGACGTACGACATCGACGTGACGATCGAGGGTGGCGGCGTCGCGGGCCAGGCGGGCGCCCTGCGCCTGGGCATCGCGCGCTCGCTGCTCGTGGTCGACGAGGGCGTGCGTCCCGCGCTGAAGAAGGCCGGTCTGCTCACCCGCGACGCGCGCAAGAAGGAGACCAAGAAGTACGGTCTGAAGAAGGCGCGCAAGGCACCTCAGTACTCGAAGCGTTGATGTCAACTCCCGTGCATTTCGGCACGGACGGCATACGTGGACGCGCCGACGACGAGATCACTGTCGAGCTCGCCTACCGCCTCGGGCGCGCCGTCGCGACGGTCTTCGACGTGGCGGTGTTCGTGGGCTACGACACCCGCGAGAGCTCGCCCACGCTCGCCGCGGCCGTGCTCGCGGGACTTCGCGAGGGCGGCGCCCAGGGCGTGAACCTCGGCTACTTCACGACGCCCGGCGTCGCCGTCATCGCCCAGCAGCGCGGGGGCGCCGGAGTCGTCGTGTCGGCCTCGCACAATCCCTACTACGACAACGGCCTCAAGGTTCTCGGCGTGGGTGGCGCCAAGCTTGATCTCGACACCGAGGCTGCCGTCGAACAGGCGCTCGCCGTCGCGCCGTGTCCGATTTCGAAGGAATTTGTTGCCGGGCCGATCGATGATTCGGCCGAGCACGACTACGTGCGACACCTGCGCCAACTCGCGCCGGCCGACCTCGCGGGGCTCGCACTGGTCATCGACTGCGCGAACGGCGCGGCGTCGCGCGTCGCCCACGAACTTTTCGACTCGACGGGTGCTCGGACGCGGTTCATCCACGACCAGCCGGATGGCTACAACATCAACGAGGGCGCCGGTTCGACCCACGTCGGCAGCCTCATCGAGGCGGTGCTCACCACCGGCGCAGACCTGGGCCTCGCCCTGGACGGCGACGCCGACCGTCTCATTGCGGTCGACTCCGAAGGCACGGTGCGAGACGGCGACGACCTGATGATCCTCTTCGCGCTCGATCGTCTCGATCGCGGCGATCTTGGCGGCGGCGTCGTCGTCACCTCGATGAGCAACTTCGGACTCTACCGAGCGCTCGGTGCCGCGAACATCGACGTCGAAGAGACCGACGTGGGAGACCGCAACGTATTGCTGGCACTGGAGGAGAAATCCTGGATCCTCGGCGGCGAGCAGTCGGGGCACGTCATCTTCCGCGACGTCGCACCGACGGGCGACGGCTTGCTCACCGGACTGCTGCTGGCCGAGCTGATCTCGCGGCGTGGGCCGCTCGCCGAGATCGCGGGGGCGGCGTGGCGGCGAGTGCCCCAGGAGCACTTCAACGTGTCGATCGAGCACTTCAGCGACGAGGTCGTCCGTGAGCTCTTCGACGAGCTGCTCGCGACCTACGGCATCGATCGCGCTGACGTGCGCCTGCTCGTGCGCCCCTCGGGGACCGAGCCGTTGGTGCGCATCATGGTCGAAGCGCTGAACGCCGACTTCGTCGAACTCTTCGCCGAACGACTGCTGTCTCTCTACGGCGAGTGACGGATTCGGGAGGTAACCCGAAAAAACGTCGCGAGTAGGCTGGCCCCATGTGCGGCATCATCGGGGTCGTTGGATCCTCCGACACCCTGACGACACTGCTTGATGGCCTGGCCCGTTTGGAGTACCGCGGCTACGACTCGGCGGGGGTGGCGCTCGTTCGTTCCGGGGAGACGTGGCGCGCTCGCACGGCCGTGGGCACCGCGTCGGTGGAGGCCCTGAGGGCCGAGTGCGCACTGGCGCCTGCCGGCTTCGCCTCGGGTATTGGCCATACGCGCTGGGCCACCCACGGCGCCCCCGAGGCGATGAACGCTCACCCCCACCTCGACTGCTCGGGCAATATCGCCATCATCCATAACGGCATCATCGAGAACCACGCCGAGCTCCAAGAGGAGCTCGAGGCCCGCGGACACCTCTTCAGTTCGATGACCGACTCCGAGGTGCTCGCCCACCTGATTGAGGAGTCGCGCTCGCGCGGGTTCGAGCTCGTCCACGCCGTGCGCCAGAGTCTGCTGGTCGTTCGCGGCGCCTTCGCGGTGGCGGCGATGGACGCCACCGAACCCGACGTCATCGTGGCGGCCCGGCGCATCTCGCCGCTCATTATCGGCACCGCGCCCGGCGTCACCTACCTGGCGAGTGACATCCCGGCGATCCTCGACCGCGCGACGGCGTTCTACGCAGTCAACGACGACGAGGTCGTACGCCTCGGGCCTGAGGGCTTCCGGGCCATCGACCTCGAGGGTGCGCCGGTCCTCTTGCACCAGCTCGCCATCGACTGGGACCTCGAGACGGCCGAAAAGGGCGGCCACGACGACTTCATGACCAAGGAGATCAACGAGCAGCCCGAAGCGCTGCGCGCCACGCTCGCCGACCGCCGCCGCAAGGACGGCATGATCACCTTCGACGAGCTGCGCATCGCTGACGAGGAGCTGCGCGACGTGCGCCGTGTCGTGATCGTTGCCGCGGGCACGTCGCACCACGCCGCGCTGGTCGCAAAGTACGCCATTGAGCGTTGGGCCAAGGTGAGCGTCGACGTCGACATCTCCAGCGAGTACCGCTACCGAGACCCGATCGTCGAGATCGGCACGCTCGTGATCGGCGTCTCCCAGAGCGGCGAAACCATCGACACGATCCAGGCGATCCGCGAAGCGAAGCGCCGAGGGGCGCGGGTGGTGGGCGTCTCGAACATCGTGGGCTCGTCGCTTTCGCGAGAGTCCGACGCGGTCATCTACACCCGGGCGGGCCTCGAAGTCTCGGTCGCCTCGACGAAGGCCTTCGTCGCCCAGGTGGCGGCCCTCGAGCTGCTGGCCCTTCGTCTGGCGCAGCTGCGCCAGACGCTGCCGCCCGGCGACGTGGACGCGCTCTTCAAGGGGCTCGGCGCGGTCTCGGGCCAGGTGGCCACGGTGCTCGAACGGCGCGCGGGCGTTGAGGACGTCGCCAAACAGCTGCTCGGCGCGCGCGATTTCTTCTTCATCGGTCGACACGTCGGCTTCCCGACCTCCCTCGAGGGAGCGCTCAAGCTGAAGGAGCTCACCTACGTCCACGCGGAGGGCTACCCGGCCGGCGAGCTGAAGCACGGCCCGCTGGCGTTGATCGAGCCCGGCGTCGTGGTGGTCGCCGTGGTGACCGATCCAGTACTGCACGACAAGATGCTCTCGAACCTGGCCGAGGTGAAGGCGCGCGGCGCCACGGTGGTGGCGGTCGCGACCGACGACGACGAGTACGTCGAGGCGACTGCCGACTACGTGCTGCGGGTCCCGGCGACCGAGCCGATGTTCACGCCAATGGTCGACGTCGTGCCGCTGCAGCTCTTCGCCTACGCGATGGCCCGGGGCCTCGGACGCAACGTCGACCGCCCGCGCAACCTCGCCAAGACCGTCACGGTGGAGTAGTGGCCATCGAGGGCGTGGGCATCGACCTCGTGGACGTCTCGCGCTTCGCCCTGGCCCTCGAGCGGCATCCGCGGCTGGCCGAACGGCTCTTCACCGACGGCGAGCGACGCGACGCAAAGGGTCGCCCCGAGCGACTGGCCGCGCGCTTCGCTGCCAAGGAGGCCGTGCTGAAGACCTTCGGCGTCGGTCTCGGCGCGACGCCCTGGCACTCGATCGAGGTGGCGCTTAACGATGCGGGTGCGCCGAGCGTGGTCCTGCACGCGCCCGCCACGGAACTCGCGCGATTGGTCGGGGTGACGTCGCTGCACATCTCGCTGACTCACACCGACACGCTGGCCGCCGCCTTCGTCGTGGGATCGTCGACGAGGGGCGAATCTCGTGAGCGCTGAGGCACTTCGTCGCCCGACCCGAGCGGAGATCTCTGCGTCCGCGATCGGTGGCAACGTCCGAGCACTGAGGGCGGTCGTGGGCGGCGCCTCGCTATGCGCCGTTGTGAAGGCCGACGGGTACGGGCACGGCGCGTCCCGAGTCGCCGAGGCCGCCGTCCTCGCTGGCGCCGAGTCGCTCGCCGTCGCGGTCGTGGACGAGGGCATCGAGCTTCGCGACGCCGGCGTTGTGGCGCCCATCCTGATCCTCTCGGAAGTCGTACCCGAGGCAGTGTCCGACGCATTCCGGAACGGGCTCACGCTGACCATCGGCTCGCTTGAGGGGGCGAAGGCCGCGGTGCGCGGGGCCGAAGCAATCGGGGGCCGCCACCCGGTGCACGTGAAGGTGGATACCGGCATGCACCGCATGGGCGCGGCGCCTGAAGCGGTCGACGACGTGATCGAAGTGCTGCGCGCCTCGGCGGCGATCGACCCTGAGGGGCTCTTCACCCACTTCAGCGTCGCCGACGGTTCGAGCTCCGACGACCGCGCTTTCACGCGAGACCAGATAGCGCGCTTCGACCAGGTCGCTGCGTCCCTGGCTCAGCGCGGAGTCGCGCCGCGGGTGCACCATCTGTCGAACTCGGCCGGGGCCCTCGGCTACCCCGAAGCGCGTCGCTCGATGGTGCGCGTCGGGATCGCGCTCTACGGGTACCTGCCTTCGAGCTGGCTGGGCGGGGCGCTCGAGGAGAAGGGTGTCCGGCTCGAAACGGCGCTCACGCTGCGTTCCCGGGTCGTCGCGACTCGGCGCGTGGCGGCTGGCGAGCGTCCGAGTTACCGGCGACTTCGCGCCCTCGAGCGCGAGGCCACGGTCGCCATCGTGCCCCTCGGCTACGCCGACGGCTATCCTCGCAAGCTCTTCGAGAACGGAGCCGAGGTCTTGATCCGCGGCAAGCGCTACCCGCTGGCGGGCAGCGTCACGATGGACCAGCTGCTCGTGGATGTCGGCGATGAGGAGGTCGCCGTTGGCGATGACGTCGTGCTCCTTGGACGCCAGGGAGAAGAGACGATCACCGCCGATGACTGGGCTGCCTGGGCGGAGACGATCAAGTGGGAAATTCTCGCGCGCATCGGGGCCCGCGTGTCGCGCGTGAGCGTGGACTGACGTGGAGGACTTCGAAGGGCTCTCGGCGTGTGTTCGTTGCGGTCTCTCGGCCACGCGCCAACGGGTCGTCATCGGGTCGGGTCCGCTCACCGCTCGACTCATGATCATTGGCGAGGCCCCAGGGCGCACCGAGGACGAAGGCGGTGCGCCCTTCATCGGGGCGAGCGGCCGCTTCTTCTTTTCGCTGCTGAAGGACGAGACCGGGCTCTCGCGCGAGGAGTGCTACGTCACCAACGTCGTCAAGTGCCGTCCACCGGCAAATCGGACGCCGACGCCAAGTGAGATCGAGACGTGCCGGCCCTGGCTCATCCAGCAGCTGGACCGCGTGGCGCCGCGTTTCATCCTGACCCTGGGCAATACCGCGGGCCGGGCGATCTTCGCCTACCAATCCGGTATCGGCCAAGTGCACGGCCACGTGTACCGCTCGGGCGAGATCCGGGGCGTGCCGACCTACCATCCGGCGGCCGCACTGCGCGGCGGCGAGAACGTCGTCGACGTGATGCGCGGTGATCTCGGAGTGATTCGGCGCCTCATGGAGACGACGTGAGTTGGCGCCGTTGCTGCCCGAGCGCCGCGGCTACGACCGCGGCCGGCGAGCAGTTCGCCGCTATCCTTCGACCGGGTGACGTGGTCTTCTTGAGTGGCCCGCTCGGAGCCGGTAAGACGACCTTCGCCCAGGGCGTGGCTCGCGGACTCGGCGTCAGCGAACGTGTCACCAGCCCGACCTTTACCATGGTGCGTCAACACGAATGCCTGAACGATCGAGGGATCGCAACTCTGCATCACGCCGACGTCTTTCGAGTAGCGTCCCTCGCCGAAGTGCTCGACCTGGCACTCGGCGAACTGGTGGAGGAGTCCGCCGTGGCGCTCATCGAGTGGGGCGAGATCGCTTCGGCGATCTTCGGACCCAACGTGATGACGGTTGACTTCCTCGTCGATGAACGCGAAGCTCGCACACTCATCGTCGTTGGAACGTTGACCGACTCCCGACATGATGAGCTCGAACGGTGGGCGAAGCAGTGAATATCCTTGCCATCGAGACGGCCACTGCGGCCTGCGCAGTCGCCGTTCGCACGTCGTTGGGCGACGAGCGAGCTCTCGTCGTGGACGATGAGCGACATCACACCGAGGCGCTCGCGCCAGGCATCCGCGATCTCCTCCTCGCAAGCAACCTCTCGGCCCGCGAGATCGACCGCGTCGTCGTCGATCGCGGACCGGGCCTCTTCACCGGCCTGCGCGTCGGTGTCGCCACGGCGATCGGCTTCGCCCTGGCGGCGGAGGCCGAACTCGTCGGCGTGACTTCCCTGGAAGTCCTGGCGCAAGGCGCGCGCACGGCCGGCGTGCGAGGCACCCTCGTCGCGGCCGTCGACGGACGCCGCGGCGAGCTCTTCGTGCAGACCTTCGTGCTGGACTCGCAGGTGCAACCCGCCGACGGACCGGCCGTCGCCACGCCGTCGGAGGTCGTGGCCGTATGGACGAAGAGAGGCGAAGCGGTCACCTTCACTGGTGACGGGGCGGCGCGCTACGAGACTCCGTTTCGCGCCGTCGCGGCGGGATCGTTCTTCCGCCAGCGGGTGCCCTCCGCGCTCGAGGCGCTGCGTCTGGGCGCGCGGCGCGAGCCCGAGACGAGCGTCGTGCCGCTCTACCTGCGAGAGGCCGACGCGGTAGCGAACTTCGCGACCCGCGACGTTCTGAAGTGAACTCATGGACGATTCGAGAGGCGGAGCGCCGCGACGTGCCCGCGCTGCTCGAGATCGAAGTCGCGCAGTTTCCGGAGCCTTGGACTCGGACGATGTTGGTCGACGAGATCACCAACGTCGAGACTCGCCGCTACACGGTCGCGGTAGAGGGCCAGCGCATCGTCGGTTACCTGGGCGTGATGTACGTGATGGACGAGCTGCACGTCAACACGCTGGGCACCCTACCCGGGTACGAGGGCCGAGGCGTGGCGACCTCGCTGATGGAAGAGGCCTGGGCGGTCGCAAAAGAGCGCGGCGTGCGCCGCGCCACTTTGGAGGTCGCGGTCTCCAACATCCGCGCCCAAGAGCTCTACTACCGCTTCGGGTTCTCGCCGGTGGGGGTGAGGAAGAACTACTACGAGCGCACCCAAGAGGACGCCCTCGTGTTCTGGGCCGACCTCGATTAGCTCCGTCGAGGCGCCCTACGCTGGCGAGGTGACATTGGTCCTGGGCGTGGAAACGAGCTGTGACGAAACGGCCGCCGCCGTCGTTGACGAGCGATTTCGCGTGCTGTCTTCGGTGGTCGAGTCTTCGATCGACCAGCACCGCGACTTCGGCGGCGTCGTGCCCGAACTCGCCGGTCGCGCCCACGTGACGACGATCGGACCAGTCGTGCGCCGCGCCCTAGAGGAGGCCGACCTCGAGCTAGCGGCGCCTGATCTCGCGGGCGTGGCGGTGACGAGCGGACCCGGGCTCATCGGCTCGCTGCTCGTCGGTCTCTCGGCCGCGAAGGCGCTCGCTCTGGTTTGGGGAGTGCCGCTCATCGGCGTCAATCACCTCGAGGGGCACCTCTTTGCGCCACTGCTCGAATCGCGCGAGCTCGAATGGCCGCTGATGACGCTGCTCGTTTCGGGCGGGCACAGCCTGATCGTCCTGCAGCGCGGCCCGGGTGAGCATCGCGTGCTCGGTGAGACGATCGACGACGCGGCGGGCGAGGCGTACGACAAGGTGGCGCGTTGGCTCGGCCTCGGCTACCCGGGTGGACCGGCGATCGACCGGCTGGCGAGCGTCGGCTCGCCCGACGCGCTTTCGCTGCCCGTCTCGATGATCGGCGACGACTTCGATCTCTCGTTCTCGGGTCTGAAGACAGCAGTCGTTCGGGCCACGAAGGCCGACCGCACGATCGCCACCGAGGACGTCGCGGCGTCGTTCCAGCGCGCGCTGGCCGAACAGCTCTTGCGAAAGCTCCGCCACTCGCTCGAGCGCTACGAGGTTCGAGGCGTCGCCCTCGCGGGCGGCGTGGCGGCGAACTCGGCCCTGCGTGGCGGCGTCGCCCAGCTGGCCGGCGAGTTCGGCATCGAGTGCCACCTGCCGACATTGGCGATGTGCACCGACAACGCCGCGATGATTGCCGCGGCCGGGCTCTACCGGCTCTCGATCGGCCAGAGAAGCGAGCTCTCGCTCTCGGCCCGCCCCAACTGGCGGCTGGCGGACGTGTCGTGAACCAACGCTGGGTGCCTCTGGACGTGGCCGACGTCGACGAAAGCCCCTATTCGCAGTTCGACCGCTGGTTCGCCGAGGCCCAACCCTGGATGGCCGAGCCCGAGGCGGTGGCCCTCGCCACGGCGACCTCGAGCGGCGTGCCCAGCGTGCGCATGGTGCTCCTTCGCCAGCACGACGGGCGAACATTTGGCTGGTACACGAACTACGAGTCGCGTAAGGGCGCCGAACTCGCGGTCAACCCCCGCGCCGCGCTCCTGTGGTACTGCGAAGCGCTGGGACGCCAGATCCGAATCGAGGGGGTCGCAGAGAAGATGACGCCCGCCGAGTCCGACGCCTACTTCGCCACGCGCGCCCGGGGCAGCCAACTGGGCGCGCGCGCCAGCCGCCAGAGCGCGACCCTGTCGAGCCGCGCCGTACTCGAAGAGCGGGTGCAAGAGCTCGCCGAGCGCTACGAGGGCCGTGACGTGCCACGCCCCGATTTCTGGGGCGGCTATCGCCTTTCACCTGACCGCTTTGAGTTCTGGCAGCACCGCGAGGACCGCTTGCACGACCGCGTCGTCTACGTTGCCGAGGGTTCGATGTGGCGCCGCGAGCGTCAGTCACCCTGAGATCGCCCGCGGCGACTTCGCGCATCTTGTGACCAGGGGAGTTGAGTTCAACTGGCTGCTCGCGGGGCCACTGGAATGCCGCGTTGCGCGCTGGCGTCGCCGGTCACGATCCACGCCCAGCGGACAGTTCGTTGGCACTCGGACCTTCTGGCTGCTAAATTGGCAGTCGCAAGTATCGAGTGCTAATTGCTCAGGAGGCAAGAACAATGAAGTTGCACCCACTAGAAGACCGCATCGTCGTTCGTCCCGACAACGCCGAGGCCATGACGGCATCGGGTCTGGTCATCCCCGACACCGCCAAGGAGAAGCCCCAGCAGGGTGAGGTGCTCGCTACCGGTCCCGGTCGTCGCACGGATTCGACGGGCGAGATCATCCCAACCGGCGTCTCAGTCGGTGACACCGTCGTCTACTCGAAGTACGGCGGGACTGAGATCACTGTCGACGGCGAGGACCTCTTGATCCTCTCCGGCCGCGACGTCCTGGCCACCGTCACCAAGTAAATCGTGACGGGCCAGGCCCGTCACCTCATCTGAATACGAAGGAAGACCCATGTCAAAAATGTTGAAATTCGACGAGGACGCCCGCCGTGGCCTCGAAGCCGGGGTGGACAAGCTGGCCGACGCGGTCAAGGTGACCCTCGGGCCCAAGGGGCGCAATGTCGTCTTGGGCAAGAAGTTCGGCGCGCCCACCATCACCAACGACGGCGTGACGATCGCCCGCGAGATCGAGCTCGAGGATCCTTTCGAGAACATGGGTGCGCAGCTGGTAAAGGAAGTCGCCACCAAGACCAACGACGTCGCCGGTGACGGCACGACGACCGCCACCGTGCTCGCCCAGGCCCTCATCAAAGAGGGACTGCGCAACGTCGCGGCCGGCGCGAGCCCTTCGGGTCTCAAGCGCGGCATCGAGAAGGCCGTCAGCACGGCCGTCGAATCAATCGCCAAGCAGAGCCAGGAAGTTGCCGGCAAGACCCAGATCGCCCAGGTGGCGACGATCTCGGCCGCGGACCCGGCAATTGGCGAGGTCATCGCCGAGGCCATCGACAAGGTCGGCAAGGACGGCACCGTTACGGTCGAGGAGTCGAACACCTTCGGGATCGAGCTCGAGCTGACCGAAGGCATGCAGTTCGACAAGGGCTACCTCTCGCCCTACTTCGTCACTGACGTCGACCGCCAGGAGTCGGTGCTCGAGGACGCCCTGATCCTCTTCACCAGTAACAAGATCTCTGCTGTGCACGATCTCGTGCCGGTCTTGGAGAAGGTGATGCAGGTCAGCCGTCCGCTGCTCATCATCGCCGAGGACGTCGAAGGCGAGGCGCTCGCGACGCTCGTCGTGAACAAGATCCGCGGCACTTTCACCTCAGTTGCCGTCAAGGCGCCGGGCTTTGGCGAGCGCCGCAAGGCAATGCTCCAGGACATGGCGATTCTCACTGGCGGCACTGTCATCTCCGACGAGATCGGTCTCAAGCTCGACAACGCGACGATCGACCTGCTCGGCAAGGCCCGTCGCGTGGTCGTGACCAAGGACGCGACGACGCTCGTGGACGGTGGCGGCTCGAAGGAGGACGTGGCCGGTCGCGTCGCGCAGCTGAAGCGCGAGATCGACGACACCGACTCGGACTGGGACCGCGAGAAGCTCCAGGAGCGTCTTGCGAAGCTCGCCGGCGGCGTCGCCGTGGTGAAGGTCGGCGCCGCGACTGAGATCGAGCTCAAGGAGAAGAAGCACCGCATCGAGGATGCGCTCAGCGCCACTCGGGCGGCGATCGACGAAGGCATCGTGGCCGGTGGGGGCACCGCTCTCGTGCGCGCTCGCGTGCCGGTGGACAAGCTCGTCGCATCGTTGCAGGGCGATGAGGCGACGGGCGCGAGGATTGTCGCGATCGCCCTCGAGTCGCCGCTGCGCCACATCGCGCAGAACGCCGGTTTCGAGGGCGCCGTGAAGGTGCGCGAGGTCGCCGACGCGAAGGGTTCAACGGGGCTGAACGCGATGACGGGCGTCCTCGAGGACCTCGTCAAGGCGGGCGTTATCGACCCGGCCAAGGTGACACGCTCGGCGTTGCAGAATGCGGCGTCCATCGCGGCGCTGCTGCTCACCACCGAAGCCATCGTGGCCGACAAGCCCGAGCCGCCGAGCATGCCGATGGGCGACGGCGGCATGGGCGGCATGGGCGGGATGATGTAGCCGTCGTTCGGCGACAGCGTGGACGGCCGGGCCATTGGCCCGGCCGTTCGCTCTTCCAAATGCCGGTCCACGTTTGGTGACACTTTCGCGACGTCGGCCAACGCAGTATGCTCGGCCCGACTCGAGCCTTAGGGAGGAAAAATGGCAGAACATCCCAACATCGAGCGCATGCGTGCTGGCTACGCCGCCTTCTCCAAGGGCGACTTTGCCGTGTTAGACGAACTTTTCGACGAGAACGTCGTTTGGCACGTCCCCGGTCGCAGCGAGCTCGCCGGCGAGTACCGGGGCCGCAACGACGTCTACGCCCTCTTCGGTCGCATCATGGAGAGGTCCGGTGGATCTTTTTCCCTTGATCTGCACGCGGCCCTGGCAGACGACGAGCACGGAGTCGCCCTCGTGACCGCGTCGGGCTCGCGCGAGGGCAAGTCGGTGGCGATTCCGGAGGCCCACGTGTTCCACTTCCAAGACGGCCGGGTGACGGAGTTCTGGGAAGCCTCGACCGACCAGTACGCGGGCGACGAGCTGTTCAGCTGAAGCGAAGCCGCCCCCCTTCGGTCTTAGCGCAGCTATCGAAAACACCCGAAGAGGCAAGTGAGGCGGCCCTATCGGAAGTTCGCCGAGCCACCAGCGTCAATGCGGCGCGGTGACTGACGATCGTTGGGGCTCGGCTCAGGCGTCTCGGCGCTCGAGCAACACCGCGCCGATGACCATGGCGGCGACGGCGTAGCCGACCAAGATCAGCAGCCCGACCCAGGGCGAGAAGGCTTCCGTTCCTGTGAAGCCGTTGTTCGTCGTGATCATGGTCGCGCCGATACGGTCGGGCAGGAAACGTCGCACGTCCATGGCGAGGGAGCTCGGCAGTGCCTGGACCACCAGGGGCAGGATCAACAAGATGCCAACGAAGGCGCTGATCGCCGCGGCAGAGTGCCGCACGATGGTGGCGAGGCCAAGGCCGAGAAGCCCGAGCGTCGCCACGTACAGACCACATCCCACGACCGCGCGCAGGGCCCCGGGACTCGAGAGCGTGGCGTGGATGGCTGGTGAACTGAGGAGCGCTTGGCCAAGGAAGAACGACGCGAAGGAGACGAACTCCGCGACGACGATCGCGAGCAGCGCGAAGACGGCGATTTTGGCCAGCAGCACGCGGTGACGCTGCGGGGCCGCCGAGAGGACAGCGCGAATCGTCCCCGTACTGTATTCCGCGCTCATCACCAGCACGCCGAGCACGCCAATGGCGAACTCGGCGATGAAGACGCCAATCAGGCTGAGTGCCGTCGGGTCGAAGCCGAGAATGCTGGACGCCGACATGGTCGCCCAGTGAGCGCGAGTCTCTGCGGTCGCGATGGCGCTGACCCCGAGGCCGAGCACGACCGTGACGACGAGGGTCCACATCGTCGAACGCACGGTGCGCAGTTTCGTCCACTCCGAGCGCGCCAGATCGACCAGATTGTAGTGACCCGCCGGTCGGGCATCGTGAAGAGCGAGGGCGGTGAGGGTCACCGTGGCGACGCCGCCATCACCGCTGTGCTCGGGAGCCGTGTGGGCGAGCGTGCTCGGGCTCCCCTCGGCGACCGGTCGGCGGTCACGCGAGCGCTGGCGGACGAGAATGACGACTACCGCCACCACGATGATGATGACCACCAGCCCCACGATTCCACCATGGCGGCCGCGATGGACACCGGCGGCGAGCGGCGTCGCGGCGGACGTGAGGGAGCTGATCACGAGGCTCGCTCGCTCGCCACGGCGCCGCCGGCTCCTATGCCGCGGTACTCGAGGCTGCCCTCGGTCAGGTCCATGAACGCCTCCTCCAGCGACGCGGTGCGCGGTGAGAGCTCATGCAAGACAATTGAACGCTTCCCGGCGAGGTCGCCGATTGCGACTTCGTCGACGCCCCTCACCGTCAGCGAGCCGTCGTCCTCGAGGACGCTGGTCGCTCCGAGCTCGTTGAGTGCGTTGCGCAGTAGTTCCAGCTGGGGCGAACGAACGCGCACTGACAGCATCGAACCGCGATTCAGCAGGGCGTCGATCGAGGTTTGCTCAATGAGGTGCCCCCGGCCGATGATGATCACTTCGTCGGCGGTGAGGGCCATCTCACTCATCAAGTGGCTGGATACGAAGACGGTTCGACCTTCCTTGGCGAGACCCTTCAAGAGGTTGCGTACCCAGCGAATGCCGTCTGGATCCAGTCCGTTGACGGGCTCGTCAAAGAGCAGGACGCCCGGATCGCCGAGCAGCGACGCCGCGATGCCGAGGCGTTGACCCATGCCGAGGGAGAACTTCCCGGCTCGTTGATTGGCGACGGCCGCGAGCCCCACGAGCTCGAGGAGGTCGTCGACGCGATGGTCCGGCAGCCGGTTGGTCTGCGCCAGCATGAGAAGGTGCGACCGGGCGCTGCGTCCCGGATGGATCGCGCGAGCCTCGAGCAGCGCGCCGACCTCGCGCAGCGGCCAAGCCATGTCACAAAACCGCTGGCCATTCACGCGAACCCGGCCCCGGTTCGGTTCGTCGAGTCCCATGATGAGCCTCATCGTGGTCGACTTGCCCGAACCGTTCGGTCCGAGAAAGCCGGTCACGACGCCCGGGCGAACGTTGAAACTTAGGTCATCGACAGCGACCTTCTCGCCGAAGTGCTTGGTAAGTCCCTCGGCTTCAATCATCAGCTGCTTTCTCCTCGTGAACCATAGAATTCTACGACCTCCATCCAACGCTCCGAATGGGGGTAAACCCTTAGAAGGGTGGCGTTGCTCGTGGGGGTTTCTGCGTAGTGCGTCACGTCCCCCTACTCAGTCGCCTCGACGGCGACGTGGGGCACGACGCGGTTGAGCCACTTGGGCATCCACCAATTGGCCCTACCGATGAAGTGCATCAGCGAGGGCACGAGCACGGTGCGGATGACGAACGCGTCGATGAGCACGGCTCCTCCGAGGCCGATGCCGAATTCGGCGATGATGCGCTGACCGCCGACGGAGAAGGCGAGGAAGACGCAGATCATTACGAGCGCGGCCGCCGTGATTACCCGGCCGGTGTTGGCCTGGCCCCGCACGATGGCCTCCTCATTGTTCTTGGTGTTCAGCCACTCCTCGTGCATGCGCGACACCAAGAAGACCTGGTAGTCCATCGAGAGCCCGAAGAGAATGGCGATCATGATGATCGGCAGAAAGGACTCGACCGGTCCGGTGCCCGCACTGAGCAGCGAGCTGCCCCAGCCCCACTGAAAGACCGCCACGACGAGGCCGAAGGACGCCCCCACCGCGAATAGGTTCATTACGGCGGCGAAGACCGGCACGAGGAAGCTTCGAAAAGCGACCATCAGCAACAAGCAGCCCAAGAACACGATGACCCCGACGAAGAGCGGGAGCTTGCTCGTGAGGACGGTGGCGAAGTCATCGAAGACCGCCGCGGTGCCGCCGACGTAGATCGTCGCGTGCGACGAGGTCGTAGCGGCCGGGATGTAGCTGTTGCGAATCGTGGCGATCAGGTTGGCCGTCCGCGTGTCCTGGGGGCTGGTCGTCGGAATCACGTCGATGATGCCGACGGTGCCCGCCGGGTTGGTCACCAGTGGTGCGACGGCCGCCACATCCGGCTTGCCCTTGAGCGACGCGTCGAGACTCGCCATCGACGCTCGATCGGCGGGAGTGTGGATCGCTCCGACGATGGCGAGTGGGCCGTTGAATCCTGGTCCGAAGCCCTGGGCCAGGAGGTCATAGGCCTGGCGCGTGGTCGAGCCCGGCGGATCCGAGCCCTGGTCAGAGCTGCCGAGATGGAGCGAAAAGAAGGGAATGACGAAAACAGCAATGACCGTCAGCGCCGCGGCCGAGAGCACTCGAGGGTGCCGTGCAACGAAGTGGGACCATCGCTGCCAGGGGCCGCTCACTACGACCGGCCCTGGTCCGTGCTCTTCCAGCGCGCGACGCTCCCGCCGAGAGAGCACGTGCTGGCGTTGAAAGGCGAGCAGCGAGGCCAGCAGCGTCTCCGAGGCCAGCATCGTCATCAGCACGGTAAGCGACGCGGTCACGGCGACGCCGTTGAGGAATGAAAGTTTGAGGACCAGCATGCCCAGCAGGGCGATGCAGACCGTCGAGCCGGCGAAGAGAACGGCGCGGCCCGAAGTGTTGAGCGCGGTCACAACTGCCTCTTCGACGGTGGCGCCGCGCTTCAGTTCCTGACGGACACGGGTGACGATGAAGAGCGCGTAGTCGATGCCCACGCCGAGTCCGATGAGAGAGCCCAAAATCGGCGCGAACTGAGCGATGCCCAGAATGTGGCTGAGAAGTTCGCCGAGGGCCAGGGAGATCCCGAGCGCGAAGAGCGCGACGCCAAGGGGCAGCAGCATGGCGAAGAACGACCCGAAAGCCAGCACCAAGACGATCGCCGTGGCGAGCAGGCCGAGGGCCGCGTAGGGGCTGCCCGTCGGTGAGCTCAGCTGACCGAAGGCGTTGCCACCGAACTGCACGTTGAGCGCGCTCGAGTTCGCCTCGGAAGCGGTGGTCTCTACCGCTCGAATCTGAGAGTCCTTGAGGTGGTACCCGGGTTTCGCGAAGTGCACGATGGCGTAGGCGATGGTGCCATCGCTGGAGACCTGAGCCGAGCCCGCGCACTTGCCGTTTGGAAGCGCTTCGCTGGTCGCGAAGGTGCCGGTGCAAAATGGCGATGCGACGCTGGCGACTTGGGGAAGCCGCTCGACCTTCGCGAGAACTTTCTGGATGCCGTCCACGTGCGCGGCGATGGCGCCCTTTGACTGGAAGACGATCTGGTCGACGTCGCCGGAGAGTTTGGGGAAACCCTGCTTGAGCAGCGTTTCGGCGTGCGTGGAGTTGGTACCAGGCAAGCTGAAGTTGTCCGAATAGGCCGATCCCACGGCGTGGGAGATCACGCTAAGGAGAATGAAAAGCGCGACCCAGATCCACAGCACGTACCAGCGATGACGGACACAGACGCGGGCGAGTGATTTCAAAAGGGGGGCTATCTGCTGGAGGAGTGGTGGAACCTCTGAGTTACCGTAAGTACGGCCAGAGCATGACCAGTCTAGAGGATCGACGATGACCCAAGAGAGCGAGCGCCCCGAGCGTTTTGCTGGCCATCGCCATGCCCAGCGCATTCCCGAACCCGACGCGATTGAGCCGGGATCCCCCGCGCCCTGGGCTGCGCTAACGCCGTCGTCACGGATCGGCTTGAGCCTTGACGTCGTGACGTCAAGGCTTCAGCGAGCCGGTCGACTCCTCAGCGCGAACCCCCTGCCTGCCGCGCCTGGCGTCGGCTTCATCGTGGCCGATGCCGAGCCGACGCCGATTGTTCAGCGGTCTGCCGTGCTGGTGGCGCTGTTCGAGGAGTCGCGCGAGACCCACGTCATTCTCACCCGACGATCAACATCGCTGCGAGTTCACGGCGGCGAGATAGCCCTGCCCGGCGGTCGCTGCGAACCAGATGAGTCGCCCGTGGAGACGGCGTTGCGCGAAGCCCGCGAGGAGGTCGGCCTCGTTCCGTCGCTCGTGACGCCGCTCGCTTGGCTGAGTCCGATGGTGTCCTTTGCGGCGAACGCTTCGATCTGGCCCATCGTGGGTGTACTGGCGGCCCGGCCCGATTTGGTGGTTAATCCCGACGAGGTTGAAAGTGTCTTCTCGGTGGCGCTGACCGACCTCGTGGCGGACGGGGCGTTTGTCGAAGAGCGCTGGCGACGGAGCCTTCATCGTCCTGGTGCCGATGAGGAAGGCTTCTTTTCGATCTACTTCTTTAGGGTGCCCGACGACATCGTCTGGGGGGCGACAGCTCGCGTGTTGACCGAGCTACTGGCTCTGGTCACCGGGGCCCCCTGGCTGCCCACCTAACCCCCGTATCGGGCGACTGTTACACTCGGGCGTCATTTGCGCTTGCGGGGGTAGTCATGTCACGAAGTCGGTTCTCGTTCAAGCTAATGATGGCCGGACTGGGCCTGATCTCTGCGGCCGGATTGTGCGCCAATGCGGCTTCGGGTGGGGCAGTACCGGGTCTCACACCCCACCGTGCGTACGTGGCGACGTCCTCGCACTTTCGCATTACCTTCATCTCGCATAGTGCGAACGTGATCGACGCCGCGAGAGCCGGCGGTGGTGGAAGTCAGTACATCGAGGGCTCCGCCTTCACCGAATGTCCGACGATCTCAGCCAAGGCGGAACTCAATCCGGGATACTCCGAGATCGTCTTGAGACCCGTACACGGCCACTACGCCTTCTCGCTCCGTTACTCCGTGGCGGACGTGACAGCGGGCTATCCGGGCGAGGCAACACAGACCATCGCGTCAGTGTCGGTTCATCTGACGGGAACGGTGCGCAGTGCCGGCCTGATCACGGGAACGATTCAGGTAACGGGCGCGCCATGCTCAACGCCGCCGTACGCCTATTCGGCGAGGATCGACAATGCGGATACCAAGTACATCGCTCCGGATGCGTGAGTTTTCGTCTAAGCCGAATTGGGGCAGCCGGCCGCCCGGTTGAGCTGGGCATTTCCGCAGCCCCGGCCAGGGAGTCACGAGTTAGCTGACGAATTGCGCTAGTAGATTGGGGTAAACGCGCTCTCGGTTCGCGGCGTTTGCTATTGGAGGACTTCATGGCGGAAGTGGAGATCGGCATCTTCAAATCGGCTCGTCAGGCCTACGGCTTCGACGACATCGCAATCGTGCCCTCGCGGCGCACACGCGACCCCGAAGATGTCGACATCAGCTGGCAGATCGACGCCTACAAGTTCGAGCTGCCGGTGCTGGGCTCGGCGATGGACGGAGCGATGTCGCCCCTCACAGCCATCGAACTGGGTCGCCTCGGCGGGCTCGGCGTCTTGAACCTGGAGGGCCTCTGGACCCGCTACGAGGACCCGATGCCGCTCTTTGACGAGATCCGCGAGCTCGACGACGACAAGGCCACGGCCCGCATGCAGCAGATGTACCTCGAGCCCATCAAGCTCGAACTCGTCGCCTCGCGCATTGCGCAGATGAAGGACGCGGGCGTGACGACGTCGGCGTCGGTGACACCGGCGCGCACGGCGTGGATGGCCAAGACGATCATCGACTCGGGACTCGACATTCTGGTCATCCAGGGCACGGTCGTGTCGGCCGAGCACGTCTCTAAGACCGCGGAGCCGCTCAACCTGAAGAAGTTCATTCGCGAGTTCGAAGTGCCGATCATTGTGGGCGGCTGCGCCAGCTACCAGGCCGCCCTGCACCTCATGCGCACCGGAGCCGCGGGCGTGCTCGTCGGAGTCGGTCCTGGCAACGCCTGCACGTCACGCGGTGTCCTCGGCATCGGCGTGCCCCAGGCGACGGCGATCGCGGACGTCGCCGGAGCGCGGATGCGCCACCTCGACGAGACCGGGGTCTACGTGCACGTCGTGGCCGATGGCGGAATGAGCAAGGGCGGCGACATCGCCAAGGCGATCGCCTGTGGCGCTGACGCGGTGATGATCGGCTCGCCGCTCACCAGCGCCGTGGAGGCGCCGGCGAGCGGCTTTCACTGGGGCATGGCGACCTTTCACCCGACCCTGCCGCGTGGCGCCCGGGTGCGCACTCAGGTGCGCGGGACGATGAAGGAGATTCTCCTCGGGCCAGCGCACGAGAACGACGGGCGCCTCAATCTCTTTGGCGCGCTGCGCACGTCGATGGCGACGTGCGGCTACGAGACCCTCAAGGAGTTCCAGAAGGCCGAGATCATGCTGGCGCCCTCATTGCAGACCGAGGGCAAGGCACTCCAGCGCGCCCAGGGTGTCGGCATGGGGCATTGAACGACACCGTTCTCGTCGTCGACTTTGGGGCTCAGTACGCCCAACTGATAGCCCGACGCGTGCGCGAGGCGCACGTCTACTCAGAGATCGTGCCGAGCACCATCAGTGCCGACGAGGTGCGAGCGCGCGCACCCCGGGCCCTAATTCTCTCCGGCGGACCGAAGTCGGTCTACGCGGTGCCGGCGCCCAGCCTGGACCCCGCCATCTACGAGCTCGGCGTGCCGATGCTTGGCATCTGCTACGGCGCGCAGCTCATGGCTCAGCAACTCGGCGGCGAGGTCGCCAACACCGGCGTTGGCGAGTACGGGCGCACCGAGTTGACGCGGCGCGGGGCCAGCGCGCTGATGAGCGACTGGCCCGCGACGGTGGTCACGTGGATGAGCCACGGTGATGCCATCGCCGTGGCGCCCGAGGGCTTTGTCGTCACCGCCACCTCGCCCGAGGCGCCGGTCGCCGCGATGGAGAACGTTGCACGACGGCTGCACGCGGTGCAGTTCCACCCGGAGGTGGCCCACACCGCGCGGGGCCAGGAGCTGCTGACGAACTTCCTGCAACACGTTGCGGGCATCGCGCCGGCCTGGACGAACACCTCGATCATCGAGGACCAGGTCGCCCAGATCCGCGCGCAGGTGGGAAGCGACCGAGTGCTCTGCGCGCTCTCGGGGGGCGTCGATTCGGCCGTCGCGGCCGCACTCGTCACCAAGGCTGTCGGCAGCCAGCTGACCTGCGTTTTCGTCGACACCGGACTCATGCGCAAGGACGAGGGCGAGCAGATCGAAGAGACCTTCACCCGGCAGTTCGGCGTCGACTTGGTCCACGTGAAGGCCGAGGACCGCTTCTTCGAGGCCCTGGCGGGCGTAACCGATCCCGAAGCCAAGCGCAAGATAATCGGCCAGCTCTTCATCCGCGAGTTCGAAGCCGTCGCGCGCGACCTGGCCGAAGGTGGCGAAGGTCCGCGCTTCCTGGTCCAAGGCACGCTCTACCCCGATGTGATCGAGTCGGGCACCGGCCAGGCGGCCAACATCAAGAGCCACCACAACGTCGGCGGGCTGCCCGAGGACCTCGCCTTCGAGCTCGTCGAGCCGCTGCGCGCGCTCTTCAAGGACGAGGTACGCCACGTCGGCGAGGAGCTCGGCCTACCGGCCGAGATCGTCTGGCGCCAACCCTTCCCGGGCCCGGGCCTCGGCGTGCGCGTCATCGGCGAGGTCACGCGCGAGCGAGTCGCGATACTGCGTAACGCCGACTACGTCGTCGTCGACGAGATCAAGAAGGCCGGCCTCTACCGCGAGCTCTGGCAGACCTTTGCGGTCTTACCGGCCGTGCGTACTGTGGGCGTCATGGGAGATGGACGAACCTACGCGTACCCCATCGTCATCCGCGCGGTCACGAGCGACGACGCGATGACCGCCGACTGGGCCCGCCTGCCCTACGAGGTGATCGAGAGCATCGCGAACCGGTTGATTCGCGAGGTCGAGGGCGTGAATCGCGTGGCCCTGGACGTCACGAGCAAGCCGCCGGGCACCATTGAGTGGGAGTGAGTCGGGGCACGTTCTCTGACGAGTCGCTCTTTAGCAGCGCTGCCGACTCGCGACAGGGGATCGACCCCTCGTCGCTGCTCGAGGACCTGACAGGACCCCAGCGAGAGGCCGTCATCCAGCGCGGCGGGCCGCTGCTCGTCATCGCGGGCGCAGGCTCGGGCAAGACTCGGGTACTGACGCGGCGCATCGCGCACCTGCTCGCCACCGGCGACGCGCGGCCCTACCAGATCATGGCGATCACTTTCACCAACAAGGCGGCCGACGAGATGCGCCGGCGTGTGGTGAAGCTGGTCGGCGCCGAGGCCGATCAGATGTGGGTCTCGACGTTCCACTCCGCCTGCCTGCGCATGCTGCGCGCGCACGCCGATGTGCTCGGCTACCAGCGCGGGTTCACGATTTACGACGCCGGTGATGCCGAGACCGCCGTCGAGCGACTGATGAAGGAGCTCAACCTCGACACGAAGCGCCTCAGCCCGCGAAGCGTCGCCGCGTCGATCTCGGCCGCGAAGAACGAGATGCTGTCGCCCGAGCTCTACTTCGACGCTTACGGCGACGACCCCCAGCGCCGGCGCATCGCCGAGATCTACGTGCTCTACGAGAAGCGGCTGCGCGCGGCCAACGCGATGGACTTCGACGACCTGCTGTTAAACGCCGTGGCGATGCTGCGAGCCGACGAGGCGATTCTTCGGTCGTACCAGCAGCGCTTCACGTACCTGCTCGTGGATGAGTTCCAGGACACCAATGGCGTGCAGAACGAGCTCGTGATGATGCTCGCGGCCGAGCATCGCAACTTGTGCGTCGTGGGCGACTCGGACCAGTCGATCTATGGGTTCCGAGCGGCCGACGTGCGCAACATCCTGCAGTTCGAGCAGCGATTCCCCGACGCGCAGGTCATCCTGCTCGAGCAGAATTTCCGCTCCACCCAGACGATCCTCGACGCCGCCAACGCCGTCATCGCGAAGAACGTCAGCCGCCACGCGAAGAACCTCTTCACCGTCGGCGACCAGGGCGAGAAGATCCGGCTCTACCGGGCGGGGGACGAGTACGACGAGGGGCGCTGGGTCGCGAGCGAGGTTCGCCGGCTGCGTAGCCAGCACAGCGTGGGCTGGAACGAGATGGCGGTCTTCTATCGCACCAACGCCCAGAGCCGCGTGCTGGAAGAGGAGATGCTGCGGGCGAACGTGCCGTACCGGGTCATCTCGGGCATGCGCTTCTACGACCGCCGCGAGATCAAGAACGCCCTCGCTTACGCCCGGCTCATCGTCAACCCGCGTGACGAGGCCTCGGCGCGGCGCGTGATCAACGACCCCAAGCGCGGTGTGGGCGCAGCGGCCCAGGCGAAGCTCGGGGCCTACGCCGCCGAGCACGGGATCTCCTTTGCCGAGGCGGCGCACTACGGCGCGGCGGCCGGTCTGAACGGACGGGCCCTCAACGGGGCGGCCAAGTTCTCACTGATGCTCGACGAGCTGCGCGCGCTCGCCAATGACCTCAGCCCGCGCGAGATGATCGACGCGATCGTCCGCGAATCGGGCCTCGGCGACGCCTTTCGCGCCGAGGACTCTGACGAGGCCTACTCGAGGCTGGAGAACCTCGGTGAACTGGCCTCGGCGGCGGCCCAGTACGACACGCTGCTCGACTTCGTCGAGCGCATGGCGCTGGTCGCCGACTCCGACCAGCTCGACAGCGGTGAAGGGGCGATCTCGCTCATGACCCTGCACGTCGCCAAGGGCCTCGAGTACCCCGTGGTCGTCGTGACCGGCCTCGAAGAGACGATCTTTCCCCACCGCCGAGCACTCTCCGACGACGACGAGCTCGAAGAGGAGCGCCGACTGTTCTACGTCGGCGTGACGCGGGCGATGCGCCATCTCGCCTTGACCCACGCGTGGGCGCGCACGATGTGGGGCCACCACGTCGAGGCGATCCCCAGCCGCTTCCTTCAAGAGATCCCCCACGAGCTCGTCACCGACCTCTCATCGGCGCTGCCCACCCGTCGCTCGAGCTTCTCGCTGGAGGACGAAGGCTTCCTCGGGCGCCTGAGCGAGTTCACCGAGGGCAAAGCCTTCGGCACGGGTGCGGCACCCCCCGTGCGCTCGACCGGCGCCGAAAAGCTGGGCCTCGCCGTTGGTGAGCACGTGGTGCACGATCGATTTGGGCCGGGCATCGTGGTGAGCGTCGAGGGAGAAGGCACCCATGCGAGGGCCGCCGTGAAGTTTGATGAACACGGCACCAAACACCTCGTGCTGGCGATGACCCCGCTCAAGCGGGCCTGAGAGCGCTAGCGCTCGGACAGTCGAGTCCAGAGCGGCGTGGGCATCAGCCGCACCAGGACGAAGAGGTAGCGCAGTACGGGGGGACTCCAGATGACGAGGTCGCCTCGCGCCAGTCCGGCCATGACGTTCTCGGCCACCTCGTTGGGGCCGGTCGTGAAGGGCGGTTCCCTTTGACCGGCGGTCATCTTGGTGCGTACCTGTGCCGGCCGCAGGAGTTGCAGTTGCACGCCCGTTCCTTCGAGTGACTGCGCGATCCCGATGCAGAGCCCGTCGAGACCGATTTTTGCACCGCCGTAGAGATAGTTCACCCGTCGAACCCGAACGGCGGCGGCCGAACTCATGACGAGGATTCGGCCACTGCCCTGGGCGACGAGCTGCCGTCGGACCTCCGCGAGCGCCGCGACTGGCCAGGTCATGTTCACCGTCATCATCCGAGCCGACGCCTCGGCGTCGTTCTCAGCCCTCGGCTGGTCGGCGAGCGTGCCGACCGCCATGATGACGAGCTCGACGCTGTCGCCGACCTGTTCGAACGCTGTTGAGACGGTGCGGGCCGCGTTGGCCGGCTCTTCGGCGTCGAAGAGTACGGTGCCGGTCTTCGTCGCGCCGTACTCCTGAGCCTCGCGGACGGCTTCGTCCAACAGTGCCTGGTCTCGCCCCGCCAGGATCACCGTGTGCGTACCGGCCAAGCAGAGCTTCTTGGTGATGGCCCGCGCGATATCCGAGCTGCCACCAAAGACCACCACGTTGCCTCGACCCACTACGTCATCCACTCTCACGTTTCTACTATCCGGCGTGCGTCAAGCGGACACGCGAGTGCGGTCCGCGGCGGGCTTGTTGGCCAAAAGAGTGCCGTTCGAGAGCCCTCTATGCTGAACTACTGATGGAGCGCGCGTATCGAGTGGTCGTGGCCAAACCCGGCCTGGACGGCCACGACCGGGGCGCGAAAGTCATCGCGCGGACCCTGCGCGACGCGGGCTTCGAAGTCGTCTACACCGGTCTGCACCAGACACCGGAGCAGATCGTGCGGGCTGTTGTCCAGGAGGACGCTGACGCCCTGGGACTCTCGCTGCTTTCAGGCGCGCACCTCGTGCTCGTGCCGCGCGTCGTGGAGCTGCTGAAGAGCGAGGGACGCGAGGACGTGCTCGTCGTCGTGGGGGGGATCATCCCCGAGGACGACATCCCCGCGCTCGTAGCGGCCGGTGTCGCCCGCGTGTTCACGCCGGGCGCGTCGCTCGACGCCATTGGCTCGTGGCTCGAAGTCACCCTCGACGCTCGCGAGGCCCGACAGCACTGAACGCCGTCATCACAATCAGAAAGAAGAAGTGGATGGATCTCTTTGAGTACCAGGGCAAGCAGTACTTCGCGCGCTACGGCATCGCCGTGTCGCCCGGTGACGTTGCCGACACGGTCGACGAGGCCGTCGACGTCGCCGAGCGAGTCGGCTATCCGGTGGTCGTGAAGGCCCAGGTGAAGGTCGGTGGGCGGGGCAAGGCGGGCGGCGTCAAGCTAGCGGCCAACGTCGAGGAAGTCCGCACGCACGCGGGCAGCATTCTGGGCCTCGACATCAAGGGTCACGTGGTGAAACGCCTCTGGGTGGAGCGCGCCAGCGACATCGCTCGGGAGTACTACGCCTCTTTCACCCTGGACCGGCCGAACAAGACGCACCTTGGGATGTTGAGCGCTCAGGGCGGGGTCGAGATCGAGGTCGTCGCCGAAGAGAATCCTGACGCCATCGCGTTTCTGTCAATCGACCCGGTTCGCGGTCTCGATCTCGAGACGGCGCGACGCTGGGTGAACGAGGCCGAGCTCGACGACGTGGCGCGCGAGCAAACGGCCGAGCTGCTCATAAAGCTCTACGACTGCTACACCCACGGCGACTGCGACCTCGCCGAGATCAACCCGCTGATCCTCACTCCCGACGGGCGGGTGCACGCGCTGGACGCCAAGGTGACCCTCGACGAAAACGCCTCGTTTCGTCACCCCGAGTGGGAAGAGTTCCGCGCCGACGAGTTCGAGGACCCTCGCGAGAAGATGGCCAAGGAGAAGGGTCTCAACTACATCGGCCTGGACGGTTCGGTCGGCATCATCGCCAACGGAGCCGGCCTGGCGATGTCGACCTTGGACGTCGTCAACCAGGTGGGCGGCTCGGCCGCCAACTTCCTCGACATCGGTGGCGGCGCCAACGCCGACGTAATGGCCGCCGCGCTCGAGGTAATCAATTCGGACCCGAAGGTGAAGTCGATCCTCGTCAACATCTTCGGTGGCATCACTCGGGTTGACGAGGTCGCCAACGGCGTGCTTGAGGCGCTGTCGCGCGTCGCGATCAAAGCACCGATCGTGCTGCGACTTGATGGCACCAACGCCGTCGAGGGCCGCGCCATCTTGGCGCCGCGACTGAACGAGCGTCTGATCACCGAACCCACGATGCTCGACGCGGCGCGCCGCGCCGTGGCGTTGGCGAACTGAGGCACCGATGAGCATCTTCGTCGACGAACACACGAAGGTCCTCGTCCAGGGACTGACCGGCGGGCAGGGGCGTTTCCACGGGCTGCGCAATCGCGACTACGGCACCCAGGTCGTGGCTGGCGTGACGCCGGGCAAGGGAGGCTCGGACGTGGACGGCATCGCCGTTTACGACACAGTGAAGGAGGCGGTGGCGGCGTCTGAGGCGACGGCGTCGTTCGTCGTCGTACCGCCGAAGTTCGCCTCGGCGGCGATCATCGAGGCGGCCGAGGGCGGGATCACCTTCATCGTTTGCATCACCGAGGGCATACCGGCCCAGGACGAGGCCGTGACCTACAACCGGCTCGTCGAGGACTTTCCTGGCGTGCGGCTGCTCGGACCGAACTGCCCCGGCATCATCAGTCCCGGCAAGTGCAACATCGGGATCACGTCGGGCGACATTGCCCTCGCCGGGGGGCCTGTGGGAATCGTGTCGCGATCGGGAACCCTGACCTACCAGGCGCTCTACGAGTTGAGCGTCCAGGGCGTCGGCCAGACGACGTGCGTGGGCATCGGCGGCGACCCGGTGCCCGGGACGAACTTCATCGACTGTCTGGCCGCCTTCCAAGCGGACCCCGCGACCAAGGCCGTGATGATGATCGGCGAGATCGGCGGCTCGGAAGAAGAGCGGGCCGCCGAGTGGATCAAGCTCCATCTGACGAAGCCCGTCGTTGCGTACATCGCGGGCGTTACCGCGCCCCCGGGGCGCAAGATGGGTCACGCCGGAGCCATCATCTCGGGGTCCAAGGGCACGGCGCAGGGCAAGATCGAGGCGCTCGCCGCCGCCGGCGTGCACGTCTGTCAGAATCCGACCGAAGCCGGAGCCAAAATGGTCGAGATCGTCAAGGCGCTGTAGGGCTTGGCCGAGGTACGACTCTGTGTGCTGGTTTCGGGGACGGGCACGATCCTCGAGTCCATGGTGTCCTCGGGCCTGCACGTCGCACTCGTGGCGGCGGACCGGCCCTGTCGGGCCCTGGAGGTCGCTCGCGAGGCCGACCTCGAAGCGCACCTCGTGGACCGGCGGGACTTCGGGGGCTTCGGTCCGGCCTTCGATCGCGAGGCCTACAGCGTGGAACTCGCCCAGGTGCTCACGAGGGCGCGCATCGATCTTGTCGCGATGGCGGGCTTCGGCACGGTACTTGCTGCCTCGTTCCATCGCGCTTATCCGAGACGAGTGCTCAACACGCACCCGAGCCTGTTGCCGGAGTTCAAGGGGTGGCACGCGGTGGCGGCGACGATCGCTGCGGGCGCATCCGAGTCGGGCTGCACCGTGCACCTGGCAACGGAGTCCCTCGACGACGGGCCGATCCTCGCGCAACGACGTGTCGCGGTGCTACCGGGCGACGACGAATCGACGCTGCACGAACGCATAAAGGCGGTCGAGCGATCGCTCTACCCCGAGGTCGTGGCTAGGGTGATGGCGTCACTCGCGCGGGGAGACGAGCCTGAGAGCGTGGCCGCGACCCTAAAGGAGATCTAGATGCGAGCGTTGCTGAGCGTCTCGGACAAGACCGGACTCGTTGACTTCGCGAACGGTTTGCGGGCGGCGGGCGTCGAACTCGTCGCCTCGGGCGGTACGGCCAAGGCCCTCAGTGACGCCGGCGTCGAACACCTTGACGTCGCCGACGTGACGGGGTTCCCTGAGATGCTCGACGGCCGCGTGAAGACGCTGCACCCACGGATCCACGGCGCAATCCTGGCCGACCGAGACCGCCCCGAGCAACTGGCGGCGCTCGACGAGCACGGCATCACGCCCATCGACCTCGTGGTCTGCAACCTCTACCCGTTTTCCAATGAGCCCTCGATCGAGCTGATCGACGTCGGTGGTCCGGCGATGGTTCGAGCCGCGGCGAAGAACCACCAGCACGTGGGCGTCGTCACCAGTCCCTTGCAGTACTCCGCGGTGCTCTCGGAGATCGCTGCGATGGGCACGCTGTCGGCACTGACGCGCCACGCGCTGGCGCGCGCGGCCTTCGCGCGCACCTCGGCCTACGACGCCGCAATCGTGCGCTGGCTTGACGCCGGCGGCGTCGTGGGCGAAGCGCCGAGCGTGGTTGAGGCGGTCGTGCCGGCGACCCTGCACCTCTCGCTCGAGCGCGCCGAAGTCACCCGGTACGGCGAGAACCCCCACCAGATCGCTGCGCGCTATCGATTCGCTGGCACAAGCCCGTGGTGGGACGGGGTCGTCCAACTCGCCGGCACCGATCTGTCCTACCTCAACTTCTTCGACGCCGACGCCGCCTGGCGACTGGTGCACGAACTAGTGAAGGACTCGCCGGGCCACGTGGCGGTGGCGATCATCAAGCACGCCAACGCGTCGGGCGCGGCCCTCGCCGTCGAGCTCGGCGACGCCTTTTCCAAGGCCCTCGCGGCCGACGCCCAGAGCGCCTTCGGGGGAATCGTGGCCATTGGCGGCGAGGTCGATGGGAGACTCGCGTCGCTGATCGCGGCGGGCCCCCAAGCCGACGTCGTGATCGCGAGCGCGTTTTCGGACGAGGCCGTGGCGACGCTCTCGGCCCGGCGCAAAGCCACCCGACTGCTCAGCGCTCCGGCCCCCGAACCGCTCGGTTTCGCCATCCGCACGATGGGTGACACGGCACTCGTCCAGAACGCCGACGAGCTCGTCGTGCCGGTAGAAGAGTGGCGCTGCGTCACGCGCAAGACGCCCACCAGTGAGCAACTCCGTGACCTCGTCGTCGCCTGGCGGGTCTGTGCGCGCACGACCTCGAACGCCATCGTCCTCGCAAAAGACGGCGTCGCCGTGGGCATCGGTGCCGGCCAGCAGTCCCGTGTCGTAGCGGCGGGGATTGCTGTCGTGAAGGCCGGCGCTTCCGCGAAGGGCGCCGCGGCGGCGTCGGACGCTTTCTTTCCCTTCGCCGACGGTCTCGAATCCCTGACGAGCGCCGGCGTGAGCGCCGTCGTCCAGCCCGGTGGCTCGATGCGCGACCGGGAAGTGATCGAGGCCGCCGACAAAGCGGGCATTGTCATGATGCTCACCGGCGAGCGTCACTTCCGTCACTAGGAGATCGATGGCCGAACTACTCGACGGCGAGCGACTTGCGCAGCGAATCAAGATGGAGCTCGCCGACCGCGTCCAGCAGCTCGTCCGCGTTGGCGTGACGCCCGGACTCGGCACGCTGCTGGTCGGTGACGACCGCTCGAGCGCGCGCTACGTGGCGATGAAGATCGAGGAGTGTGCGGAGATCGGCGTGCGCTCGTTCGATGTCCACCTGCCCGCCGACGCCACGCAGGGTGAAATCGAGGACGTCGTCGTTGGCTTCAACGCCGAGGAGCGGGTGCATTCGATCCTCGTCCAACTGCCGTTGCCGGCCGGCGTGAATGAGCAAGAGGTGCTGCTACGCGTCGACCCCGCGAAGGACGTCGACGGTCTTCACCCCGTCAATCTCGGGCGCCTCGTCATGGGTGCGCCGGGACCCCTGCCGTGCACGCCCGCGGGGATCGTCGAGCTCCTCGCCGCCTATGGCGTGCCCGTGGAGGGAAGGCACGCCGTGATCATCGGGCGGGGCCTCACGATAGGACGGCCGCTCGCGCTCCTACTGTCGCTTCGCCGACCGGGATGCAACGCGGCGGTGACGGTCGTGCACACCGGCGTCGAAAACTTGGCCGAACTCGTTCGTGAAGGGGACGTCGTCGTGGCCGCGGCCGGTCGGGCCGGGCTCGTGACGCGTGACATGGTCAAGCCCGGCGCGGCCGTTGTGGGTGCGGGCACGAGCTGGTCGGGTCGGAAGCTGCTGAGCGACGTGGCCGAGGATGTCGCGGACGTGGCGGGTTGGATCACGCCGCGTCTCGGTGGCGTTGGCCCGATGACCCGTGCCATGCTGTTACGCAACGCCGTCCAGGCCGCAGAGAAGGTTCGATGAGCACCACCGACGCACGAGGCCGCGAGTTCGACGAGCGGCCCTGGGGTTCGTTCACCGTGTTGGACGACGAGCTCGCCGACCACAAGGTCAAGCGCATCGTCGTCGCCCCGGGCAGGCGACTCAGCTACCAGCGTCACGCGAAGCGAGCCGAGCACTGGTTCGTCGTCAGCGGAATCGCCACGGTCACGCTGGACGGCGTCGAGCACCAGGTGCCCGCGGGGGCCAGCATCGACATCGGCCAGGGCCAGGCGCACCGCTGCGAGAATCGCGGCACGGCGCCGGTCGTCTTCATCGAGGTGCAGCGCGGCACGTACTTCGGCGAGGATGACATCGTGCGCCTCGAGGACGACTTCGGTCGGGCCGGCTAGCAGTGCGCGTCGACCAACTGCTGGCCCAGGGCCCCACGCGTTCCTTCGAATTCTTCCCACCCAAGTCTGACGAGGAGAGCCGCGTGCTCGAGCGCACGTTGGGCGAGCTCGAGGCTCTCGATCCATCCTTTGTCTCGGTCACCTATCGCGGGGGCCACGAGTCGCGCCTTCGCACCTTCGACTTGGTGACCGAGATCCAGCGGTCCGGCCAGCTGACGGCGATGGCCCACCTCATCTGCGTCGGGCACCGCCGCGACGAGATGCGCGACCTGTTGAAGAACTACGCCGACGCCGGCGTGGTGAACGTGATGGCTCTCGGCGGCGACTTGCCCGAGGGCGAAGCGGCCGCCTCGGACTTCACCTACGCGACCGACCTCGTGGAGCTCGTGCGCGAGGTGGGCGAGTTCTGCGTGGGCGTCGGCGCGCAGCCGCAGGGTCACCCCCGTTCCAGTGATCTCGCGTCGGACCGTCGCCATCTGGCGAGGAAGCTCGAACTGGCCGACTTCGCCGTCACCCAGTTCTTTTTCGAGCCCATCGAATGGGTTCGCCTGGTGAGCGAACTGGCGGAACTGGGCGTGGAAAAACCAGTCTTACCAGGCATCATGCCCGTGACGACTCTGAGCGGCGTGTCGCGCATGGCCACCATGGGGGCGCCACCGCCCGATAATCTCGTCGCGCGCCTCGAAGCGGCGAACGCCCGCGGCGGGGCGCCGGCCGTGCGCAACGAGGGTGTCGCGGCTGCCACCGAACTCTGTGCGGCGCTGCTCGAGGCCGGGGTGCCCGGGCTGCACTTCTATACCTTGAACCGCTCGACGGCGACGCGAGAGATCTACCACGCGCTCTTCGACTGAGGCGCCATCGGGCCTTTCGTCCCTAGAGGTCCCTTCGAGCACCGCCGTAGGATGGATCCATGGCTGAGAAGATAACCGTGGACGGGCACGGCGTTTTGTACGTTCCCGACAACCCGATCATTCCCTTCATCGAGGGCGACGGCATCGGCGTCGACATTTGGCCCGCCGCCAAGCTCGTGCTCGACGCGGCGGCGAAGAAGTACGGCAAGACGGTCGCCTGGCGCGAGGTTCTCGCCGGCCAGAAAGCCTTCGACGAGACCGGCGACTGGCTGCCCGAGCAGACGGTGATCGACTTTCGCGAGTACCTGATCGGCATCAAGGGGCCTCTCACGACGCCTATCGGCGGGGGCTTTCGCTCGCTGAACGTGGCGCTGCGCCAGATCCTCGACCTCTACGTCTGCCTGCGCCCCGTGCGGTGGTTCCAGGGCGTGCCTTCCCCGGTCAAGCACCCCGAGCTGGTCGACATGGTGATCTTTCGCGAGAACACCGAGGACGTCTACGCGGGGCTCGAGGTCGAAGCGGGCAGCGTCGACGCCGAGAAACTGCGCGCGTTCCTCTTTGACTCCTTCGGCTGGGAGCTGCGCGAGATGAGCGGCATCGGCATCAAGCCGATCTCGGAGTTCGGCTCGAAGCGGCTCATTCGCGCGGCGATCAAGTACGCGCTGGGCCACGGCCGCGAATCGGTGACCCTCGTGCACAAGGGCAACATCCAGAAGTTCACCGAAGGGGCCTTCATGAAGTGGGGCTACCAGCTCGTGCGTGACGAGTTCGCCGACGTCGCCGTGGGCTGGGAAGAGTGCGGCGGACAGCCAGGCTCGAAGCTGATCGTGAAGGACGCGATCGCCGACATCACCCTCCAGCAGGTGCTGACGCGCCCGAGCGACTTCAGCGTGATCGCGACGATGAACCTGAACGGGGACTACCTCTCTGACGCGCTGGCGGCGCAGGTCGGCGGAATCGGCATCGCGCCGGGCGCCAATATCAACTACGTCTCGGGACACGGCATCTTCGAAGCGACCCACGGCACGGCCCCCAAGTACGCGGGCCAGGACAAGGTGAATCCCGGGTCGTTGCTGCTCTCGGGCGTGCTCATGTTCGAGCACCTCGGTTGGAACGACGCGGCCAACGACGTCGTGAGCGCTCTGGAGGCGACCATCGCCGACAAGATCGTCACGTACGACTTCGCGCGACTGATGGAGGGCGCCACCGAGGTGAAGTGTTCCGAGTTCGCCTCGGCGATCGTCGATCGCCTCTAGGTAAGGAGAACCATGTCTGCTCCCGTCAAGGTCACCGTCACCGGCGCGGCCGGTCAGATCGGCTACTCGCTGCTGTTTCGCATCGCTTCGGGCCAGCTGCTCGGCCCTAACACTCCCGTGGCGCTGCGCCTGCTCGAGATCGAGCCGGCGATGAAGAGCCTCGAAGGGGTCGTCATGGAGCTCGACGACTGCGCCTTCCCGCTGCTCAACGACGTGGTGGCGACGAGCGACCTCGATCACGCCTTCGACGGAGCCAACTGGGCCCTGCTCGTTGGCTCGATTCCGCGCAAGGCCGGCATGGAGCGCAGTGACCTGCTCAACGTGAACGGTGGCATCTTCAAGCCCCAGGGCCGCGCGATCGCCAAGAACGCCTCGAGCGATGTGCGCGTGCTCGTTGTGGGCAACCCCTGCAACACCAACTGCTTGATCGCGCGCTCGCACGCGCCCGAGGTGCCCGACGATCGCTGGTTCGCCATGACTCGTCTCGACCAAAACCGGGCTGAGACCCAGTTGGCGAAGAAGGCCGGCGCGGCCGTGAAGGACGTGAAGAACCTCGCCATCTGGGGCAACCACTCAGCGACCCAGTACCCCGACTTCGCGAACGCCACCATCGACGGCAAGCCGGCGTCGGAGCTGATCGGGGACGAGGAATGGCTCCGCGGCGAGTTCATTACGACGGTCCAGCAGCGCGGCGCCGTCGTGATCGCCGCGCGGGGGCTCAGTTCGGCCGCGTCGGCGGCGAACGCGGCCGTCGATTCGATCGCCGGATTGCTCTCCGCGACGCCGGAGGATGACTGTGTCTCGATGGCCGTCGTGAGCCACGGGGAGTACGGGGTACCCGAAGGCGTGACCTTCGGCTACCCGATCCACGCCGACGGCCAGGGGGCGTGGCGGATCAAAGAGGGGTTCGAACACGATGAGTTCGCGCGCCAGCGGATCAAGGCCACGACCGACGAGCTACTCGGTGAGCGCGACCTTGTCCGGTCGCTCGGACTGATCTAACTCGGCGTTCGCGGCGACGGGCGGCTCAGCCGCCGTGGGCCTCGAGCAGCCAGTCGAGCAGGGGCACCAGCGCCTGGGCGTCGCCGCGGACCTTCAGTCGCCCTTCACGCAGCGCGTCGGCGCTCTCCAGTTCGCCGTCGCTCAACGCTCGCGCGTCGGCGTAGGAAAGGCGCACCACGGTGTTCGCCGCCACGTCGTCGCCCAGCTCGGCGTGGGCGCCCTCGGCCGAGACGGTGAGGGTGAGCGCGTGAGGCGACGTGCTCGGAGCGTCGGCGAGTTCGAGCACGACGCGAAAGGTCGGCGAGCCTTCGCCCAGTGGTGGACGCGGGGCTGCTCGCAACGTGTCGTTGAGCGCGGCGAGCCAGTCGTCGCTGAGAAAGTCCGCCACCGGCCTAGGGCGCGGGTTGCACCGCGGCGTCCGCGGCCGACGTCTTGGGCTTGCGACGGATCTTTCGCCCAAGCCAGGCGAGAGGGTCGTAGTGGGCGTCGACGACGCGCTCCTTTAGCGGGATGATCGCGTTGTCGGTGATCTTGATGTGCTCGGGGCAGACCTCGGTGCAGCACTTGGTGATGTTGCAGTAGCCGAGCCCCATCTCCTCGCGGATGAGGTCGCGCCGGTCATTCTGGTCGAGCGGGTGCATCTCGAGTTCGGCGTAGCGGATGAAGAATCGCGGGCCGGCGTAATGCTCCTTGTTCCCCTCGTGGTCGCGGATGACGTGGCAGACGTCCTGGCAAAGGAAGCACTCGATGCACTTACGGAACTCCTGGCCGCGCTCGACGTCCTCCTGGAACATCCGATAGCCCCCCTCGGGCATCGGCGGCGCCAACAGCGCGGGCACCTTGGCCGCCTGGACGAAGTTGAACGACACGTCGGTGACGAGGTCGCGGATGATCGGGAACGTCTTCATCGGCGTGACGGTGACCGGGCCCTCGGGCAGCGAATCCATGCGGGTCATGCACATCAGGCGGGGCCGCCCGTTGATTTCGGCCGAGCACGAACCGCACTTGCCGGCCTTGCAGTTCCACCGGCAGGCGAGGTCCGGCGCGGCGGTCGCCTGAATGTGGTGGATGACGTCGAGAACGACCTCACCCTCGTTGAGTTCGATGACGAAGTCCTCGAACTCACCCCCGTTGGCGTCGCCGCGCCACACGCGCATCTCCACCTCAGCCATTACGTCGCCTCCTCGAGCAGCGCCTTCAGATCGTCGGGCATCTCGAGCAGCGGCGACTCGACGACGGTAACGGGCCCGTCCCAGCGGCCATCCTCGCTGTTCAGGGCGAAGTTGACCTTCCCGAGCTCGGGGTCGGTGTTCGGGAAGTCCTCGCGAGTGTGGCCGCCGCGTGACTCCTTGCGCAGGCTGGCCGCAATCGCCGAGCACTTGGAGAATGTGATCATGCTGGGCAGGTCGGTCGCCAAGTTCCAGCCTGGGTTGTAGACCCGCCCGCCCTTCACCGCGATGTGCTGCGCGCGCTGGGTGAACTCCTCGAGCTTCTCGATCGCCCGCTCAAGCTCGGTGGCGTTGCGGATGATGCCGACGTTGACCTGCATCATCTCCTGGAGGTCGCGCTGGATGTCGTAGGGGTTCTCGCCGCTCGTGCGCTCGAGGGGGGCGAGGGCCTCCTTCACGGCCGCGTCCACCTCGCCCTCGTCAAAGCCGCTCGCCGCGGCGCCGGAGGCGGCGTAGTCGGCCGCGCCCGCGCCCGCTCGCCGGCCAAAGACGATGAGGTCGCTCAGCGAGTTGCCGCCGAGCCGGTTGGCGCCGTGCATGCCGGCGGCCACCTCGCCGGCCGCGAAGAGCCCCGGCACGGTCGTTGCCGCGGTGTCGGCCTCGACCTGCACGCCACCCATGAAGTAGTGGCACGTGGGGCCGATCTCCATGGCCTCGCGGGTGATGTCGACCCCGGCGAGCTCCATGAACTGGTGGTACATCGAGGGCAGGCGCCGGCGGATGTACTCGGGCGTGCGCCGCGACGCGATGTCGAGGAAGACCCCGCCGTGGGGAGTGCCGCGACCGGCCTTCACCTCGGTGTTGATGGCCCTCGCCACCTCGTCGCGGGGCAGCAACTCGGGCGGGCGCCGTCCGGCGCTGTGGTCCTCGTACCACTTGTCGGCCTCCTCCTCGGAGTCCGCGGTCTCGGCGCGAAACATCGGCGTGACGTAGTTGAACATGAAGCGCTCGCCCGCGGCGTTGCGCAAGACCCCGCCGTCGCCGCGCACGCTCTCGGTGACGAGCAGCCCGCGCACGCTGAGTGGCCAGACCATGCCCGTCGGGTGGAACTGCACGAACTCCATGTCGATCAACCTGGCGCCCGCCCACAGCGCCATCGCCGCGCCGTCGCCGGTGCTCTCCCAGGAGTTCGTCGTGTACTGCCACGACTTGCCGGCCCCGCCGGTGGCGAGGATGACGGCCTTGGCCTGAAAGACCACGAACTCTCCGGTGGCGCGCCAGTAGCCGACGCAGCCCGCCACGCGCCCCTCGCCGTCGCGGACAAGTCGCAGGACCTTGCATTCCATGAAGACGTCGGTGCCCATGGAGACGACCTTCTGCTGCAGCGTGCGGATGAGTTCGAGGCCCGTGCGGTCCCCCACGTGGGCGAGACGCGCGTAGCGGTGCCCGCCGAAGTCGCGCTGGAGGATCTTGCCGTCCTTCGTGCGGTCAAAGAGCGCCCCCCACTGCTCGAGTTCGTAGACCCGGTCTGGCGCCTCCTTGGCGTGCAGCTCGGCCATGCGGTAGTTGTTCAGGTACTTGCCCCCGCGCATGGTGTCGCGGAAGTGGACCTTCCAGTTGTCCTCGGGGTAGACGTTGCCCATCGCCGCGGCGATGCCCCCCTCGGCCATGACGGTGTGGGCCTTGCCGAGCAGCGACTTGGTGACGACGGCGACCTTCAGACCACGCTGCTTCGCCTCGATCGCGGCGCGCAGCCCCGCGCCGCCCGCGCCGATGATCAGCACGTCGTACTCGTGGTGTTCGTACGCGGAGTCGCTCACGGAAGTCCTAACCCTAGAAGAGCTTGTAGTCGCTGATGACGCCCGAGGCGACGAGGCGCACGTAGACGTCGGTGAGGGCCACGAAGATCAGCGAGACCCAGGCGAGGTTCATGTGCTTGGCGTTGAGCGGCGTGACGAACTTCCAAAATCGGTAGCGCAGGGGATGGTCCTTGAAGCTGCGCACCTGGCCCCCGCAGAGGTGCCGGCACGCGTGGCACGAGATCGAGTAGAGCCAGAGCAGCGTCGCGTTTGCGACGAGCACGATGGTGCCCACGGTCACGCCCCAGCCGAGACCCGGCTGGTGGAAGGCGAGCACCGCGTCGTAGGTGAGAAGTCCGTTCAGCACGAGTCCGAGGTAGAAGAAGTAGCGGTGCGAGTTCTGCAGCACCAGGGGAAAGCGCGTCTCGCCCGAGTAGGAGCGGTGCGAGTCGGCGACGGCGCAACTCGGCGGGGAGAACCAGAAGGCGCGGTAGTAGCTGCGCCGGTAGTAGTAGCAGGTCAGGCGAAAGCCGAGGGGGACGATCAAGATGAGCAGCGCCGGCGAGAGGGTCCAGGCGCTCCAGGTGAAGGCGAACTTCGCTCCGGGCACGCAGGTGCCGCCCAGGCACGGCGAGTAGAAGGGGCTGACGAGGTCGCGGTGGACGTTGGCGCCCACGAAGTAGTACTTGTTCTGAAAGGCCGCCCAGGTCGAGTAGATCACGAAGGCGGTGAGGACCGAGATGATGATGAGGGGCTGGATCCACCAGCGGTCTTGGCGCAAGGTGGCCTCATTAGGGCCTCCGCGCACACCCCCCAGTTGAATCTTCGTCGAACTCTCTAGGGCCGTCACTCGCTCTCTCCTTCGAAGTTCCTGGTGTACCGCGGCGCCATCGACATCCTAGGCAGCCCCACGGGGTCGACTAAAATCGACGGTCGTTGCGTCAGTCTCGAATGGGTGGCGCGTCGTGGCGCGCTCGAGTAAGTCAGTCGCTCAGTGGGAACCGCCACGACGACCTTCAGCAGTACCCCCGAACGCCGCCCACGCCACGAGACCGAGACCCGGAATCAAGAACCACACGCCAAAGACCAGCGCGAGCACGACGAAGAACGCGCCCATGCCGAGCGTGAAGGGCCAAATCGAGCTGCCCGGGAAGGTGCCGATGACGCCCGCGCCCTCGGCCTGGGTGGCGCTCTTTTGGTCCTCGGGCCGCACCTTCATGCGCCGGCTCCAGAAGAGGAAGTAGCCCCCCGGCAAGAAGCACAGGCACATGCCGGCGAACATCATCACGCTGCCGGCGTTCTCGTGTCCCCAGTACCAGTAGACGACCATCATGGCCCCAAAGAAGAGCCCCAGGCCCAAGAGGACCTTCGCCTCGGTCCTCATGCCGCCGGTGCGCTGGCGCGGGGTCTCGGGCGCCTCGGTGCTCACGGGACCGAGACCTCCTCGTGCTGCTCGTGGTGGTGGCCGTGCTCGGCCGCGCTGTGGCCAGGGTGGTTGTAGTCCCACGTCGGACGCTCGGATCGGATCTGCGGGAGTCGATAGAAGTTGTGGTGCGGTGGCGGCGACGTGGTGAACCACTCGAGGGTGTGAGCGTCCCACGGGTTGTCACCGGCCGGGTACTTCTTCCAGCTGTAGGCGACGTTGACGATGAAGGCGATCGTCGAAATGCCGACGAGTAGCGCGCCCACCGAGGAGACCTGGTTGAGGTACTGCCAGGACGTGTGCAGCGGGTAGATGCCGACGCGTCGCGGCATGCCGCGCAGGCCTAGCAGGTACATCGGCAGCGTGAAGATCTGGGTTCCGATGAAGAGGAACCAGAACTGGATCTTGCCGATGGTCTCGTTCAGCATGTAGCCGGTGATCTTCGGTCCCCAGTAGTAGAGGCCGCCCATCGCGCCCATGACGAGGGCCATCACGATGGAGTGGAAGTGCGCGACAACGAAGTACGTGTCGTGGGTGAAGAAGTCCAGCGGTGGGCTGGCGAGGTAGATACCGGTAAGGCCCCCAATGAGGAACGTAACGAGGAATCCGACCGCCATCAGCATGGCGGTCGAGAACCAGATCTGGCCTCGCCACATGGTGCCAATCCAGTTGAACATCTTGATGCCCGTCGGGACCGCGATCAGAAGGCTCATGATCGAGAAGAAGGGCAGCAGCACGACGCCGGTGGTGAACATGTGGTGGGCCCACACCCCGAGCGAGAGCGCGCCGATCGTGAGCGTGGCGAAGACCATGCCCTTGTAGCCGAAGACCGGCTTTCGCGAGAAGACGGCGATGATCTCGGTCACCATGCCAAAGAATGGCAGGGCGAGGATGTAGACCTCCGGATGGCCCCAGAACCAGAAGATGTGCTGCCAGAGCACTGGCACCCCACCTCCCGCCACGGAAAAAATATGCGTCCCGAAGTGCCGGTCGCAGTAGAGCATGATGAGCCCGGCCGTGAGAACCGGGAAGGCGAGCAGGATCAAGATCGCCGTCACTAGGAGATTCCAAGTGAAGATTGGCATGCGGAACATCGTCATGCCCGGTGCGCGCAGGTAGAAGACCGTTGCCGTGATATTCACGCCGGTGAAGATGGCGGAGAATCCCGTCAGCAGCAGCCCGCCGATCCACAGGTCCGCCCCCGCTCCTGGAGTGTTGATCGAATTCGACAGCGGCGCGTAGGCCACCCAGCCGAAGTTGGCCGCACCGCCGGAGACGAAGAATCCCGAGAGCAGCGTGATCGAGCCCGTCAGGTAGAGCCAGTAGCTCAGCGCGTTCAGCCGCGGGAAGGCCATGTCCGGTGCCCCGATCTGAATCGGGACGATGATGTTGGCCAGTGCCGCGAAGGCGAAAGGCCCGGCGAACAGGTAGATCATCACCGAGCCGTGCATGGTGAACAGTTCATTGAACTGGGCCAGGGAGACCAGCTTGTTGTCGGGCGTCCAGAGCTGCGCGCGAATGACCTCGGCGAAGGCCCCGCCGATCACCATCATGATCACCGAGGTCACGGTGTAGGACATGCCGATGACCTTGTGGTCGGTCGACGTCATCCACTTCAAAATGCCCGTCGGGCCGTGCGGTTCCTCGTGGTCGTGACCGGCGACGAGATCCTCGGGTGGGGCGACGACCGGTGGCGCGAGGACGTCAGTCATCAGTTGTCACCCTCGCTCTTTTGCACCTTGGTCGGCACCACCGAGGACGTCTGCTGATTGGTAGCGGACTGGGCTGCTTGGGCCGCGCTCGGGTTGTAGTTGGCGGCGAGCCACGTGGCGTACGCGGACTGACTGACCACCTTCACACGGAAGAACATCAGGGAGTGGTAGAGCCCGCAGAGCTGGGTGCACTGGCCGTTATACGTGCCGGTCGCTACGGCTCGGAAGGTGAACTGGTTTAGCACGCCGGGCAGCGCGTAACGCGAGAAGTTGAAGGCGTGCACGTAGAAACCATGGAGCACGTCCGAGGACGTCAGGTTGATGTGCACGTTCTCGTTGACTGGCATCACCATCTCGGGGTCTTCGGTCGTCTGGCCCACGACGACGACATTTTTACCAGGGTAGGTGAACTTCCAGCCCCACTGGAAGGCGTTGACGTCGATGGTCACGCTGGTCTTGGGGTCGGCGACTTCCTTGTTCTCGACGACAACCGTCGCCGCGAACAGGCCCAGCACGATGAGGATTGGCACGATCGTGTAGGTCAGCTCAAGCGGAATGTGGTACTGACTCTGCTTGGGGACGTGATCGCCCTTGCGGCGGTAGCGAAAGACCGCCCAGACGATCAGCACCGTGGTTATCCCACCGACAACCACCGCACCGACTGAGAAGCCCTGCCAGAGGTGAAAGACAGAGCGCGAACTGGTGGTCGCCCCCGGCGACGCCCCAAAGTTCGGTATCCCACATCCGGCCAAGGCGAGCGCCGCGGCGGGCAGCAACGCGATTCGGCGAATGCGACGCCAGCGACGAGTGCGGTTCGGGACTCCCTGCGGGGTCAGGGCGGGTGGCTCCACGGAGAAGACCTTACTCAGTTTTTATCGACAATCACCTCGCGCAGGAAGGATCGTTAACACTCTGAATGTGGAGTTCGCCGATCACCCCATGCTCGGTCGACGGGCAATTTTCTGAGCCAATTCGCGGCGATTGACGACCGATCCGAGTGGCAATTGATCGCGGCACGGGGGCCGTCGTCAACCTCGGGCAAGGCTGAAGGGACGCAGCCGGGCTGGAACTACTTGTCGGTCTCGGGCGACTTGGTCTCCGTGGCGTCCGACGCCTTCGTCGTTCCGGCCCCTTTGCCATCCTTCAAGCCCTTTTCAAACTCGTTCTTGGCCGATCCCAGGTTCCGGGCCAACTTGGGGATAGCCGCCCCACCGAAGAGGAGCACCGCGACAACGATGATGACAATTATGAGATCCGGTCCGAAGATTTCACCAAACAACACGGTCTGCTCCTTCGACGTGCTTGCTTCCCAGCGTAGTGCCCCGGTCGCGGGCCCCGCCCTCACGCGGTAGGGCGCCGTCGGGCCGGAACTCATTGGGTTCGCTAACGGCCCTGCCAGTTCGGTTCGCGCTTCTCGGCGAAGGCGATTGCCCCCTCCATTGCGTCAGCGCTGCGCCCGATCATCGCGAAGGCCCCGTCGCTCGCTGCCCACGCCTCGTCCTCGGCGAGCTCGCGCGAGCGGCGCATGACGTCCTTGGACGTGCGCACGGCGAGCGGCGCGTTCTTCGCGATTCGCTCTGCGAGCGCAATCGCGGCGTCGAGGACTTGATCGCCCGGCACGACACGATTGACCAGACCAAGCTCGTAGGCGCGCTCTGCGTCGATGGGTTCGGCGGTGAGGGCCATTTCGTAGGCGACCGCCATCGGCACGAGCCTTGGCAAGCGTATGAGTCCGCCCGCTCCCGCGACGAGCCCGCGCGACGCCTCAGGAATGCCGAACTTCGCGTGATCGGCGGCCACCACCATGTCGCAACTGATCATGATCTCGAAGCCGCCCGCGAGGGCCGAGCCGTTCGCGGCGGCAATGAGCGGCTTGGTGAAGTCGCGCCGGGTGATGCCGCCGAAGCCCTTGTCGGTCATCGGGAACTCGCCCGCGGCAAAGGCCTTCAGGTCCATGCCGGCCGAGAAGGCCTTGTCACCCGCAGCCGTAAGGACCACGACCCAGACCTCCTCGTCGTCCTCGCACTCGTCGAGCGCATCGCTGAGCGCCACGGCCGTGGCGAGATTGATCGCGTTGCGCGCCTCGGGTCGATTGATCGTGAGCAGCTCGACGTGACCACGGCGCTCACGCAAGACTTCGTTGGCCATCGGGACTCCTTCGGAAGGCCCTCGCGGGCATCGATGGAGACGCTAGTGGACGTCGTTCCTTAACGTCCGTGCGAAACTGGCCGCGTGAGCACGCGAGCCAATCTCTTCGTGACGCTCGAGGGCTACGCGGTCGAGGGAGGCTTCGACGCTCCCGGCTGTCCGATGACCTGCTACGCGCCGACGATCTCGCTCGGCCGCCACGAAGGGCCGGGGCCGGCCGACGACCTGTGGCACCACTACGAGGACGTGCTCGACTTCGTGCCGGCCCTGGGCTTTGACGGCGTGCGGCTGACGATCGAATGGGCCCGCGTCGAGCCGCGACCGGACTGGACCGACGAAGCGGCGCTCGAACGCTACGGCGAGGTGGTGCGCTGCGCTCGCTCGCTTGGTTTGCGAGTCACGCTCGCGATCGTCGACGCCGCTTGGCCGTCGTGGCTGGGTCAAGAGGCGTGGCTGCTGCCGTGGGTGGTGCCCCATGCGATCGCGCACGCGCGGCGAATCGTCGAGCGCTTCTCGAACGACGTCACCGGCGTCGTGCTCTTCACCCAGCCGAGGGAACTCGTGACCAGCGGCTTCCTTCAAGCGACGGCACCGCCGTGGCGACGCGGCGCCCTGCGCGAAGCGGGCTTCGCCCACGCTCAGATCGAGGGTCTGATGGATACGCTGCGCGCCGACCAGGTGGTCGGACCGCGCCTGGTCGCCTCGAGCGCGGTCATGACCCTCGACCAAGCGCCCGGCGACATCGCTCGCGCGAGAAACTCAATCGAGGTAGAGGAGATCTACGTGCGCTCGCTGCTGCGCGGCAGCGGACCGACCAGAGCCGCGCGAGGACTGCTTGTTCGCCACGACGGCCAGTGGCGGGTCGACGCGTCCGAAGAGTTACTAGACGTCCTGCGCTGAGTCCTCCTCCGGATGCTCGCGCAGCCAGGCTGCGTCAAGGTCGGCGCCGCGGCGCCGCTTCACGAGGTGGTAGGCGACGAAGAATGCGGCCATCAAGACGAGCACCCCAGAAGCGACCCACCCGGAATACTTCTCGATCGACGGTAAGGCGCTGCCAGCGAAGTAGCCGAGCAGGGTGTAGCCCACGCCCCAGACCAGGGCGCTCGTGACGTTGGCGTATTGGAACCGGCGGTAGCGCAAGCGGCTGAGTCCGGCCAGGCTCGGCATCACGGCACGCAGGAATGCGGTGAAACGTCCGACGAAGACGTAGGTCGGTCCTCGTCGGCGCAGCCCCTCAAGGGCGCGCTCGAGTGCGACTCGTCGACGTCGTAGGATTCGCCACTCGAGGAGTCGCACGCCGTAGTGACGTCCGAATTCGTACCCCACGGTTTCACCCGCAATCGCGGTGGCGACGACGAGCGCGCACAGCGCCACTACGTTGACGTGACCCCGAGCGGCCACGAAGCCCGCCACGATCACCACGGTTTCGCCCGGCAGCACGAAACCGATGAACAGTGCCGTCTCGCCGAATACCAGGATTGCCACGAGTCCGTAGACGAGCCCGGTGGATAGGTGCTGGACCTTGTCGATGAGATACGAAACCACCGAGGCGTTCAACACCTCTCCATTGTGGTTGATAAAACTTGACTAAGAGTGCCCCGCCGCGCCGAAGAGTTCGCAGGGCGCCTGTGACACGATGGTGAGGTGCCAGCATCCCCCAGCGACCCGGGACGCGCGCGCCCTAGGCGCCGGCATTCCGTTCGTGCGCCGGTGCACGCGTGGGCGTTGAGCGAGTGGGTCCTCCTTCCCCTGCGGCTCTTCCTCGGCGCCACGTTCACCTACGCCGGTTTACAGAAGCTCGCCAATCCGAACTTCTTTGACCCGAACAGCCCGATCTCGATCCAGTCGCAGCTGCTCGCCGCGGCGCACACCAGCCCGATCCATGTGCTGCTTAGTCATCTCGAAGGCGTCGCCAAACCGATCGGCCTCGTTATAGCCCTTGGCGAGGTCGCGGTCGGGCTCGGTACGTTGATCGGACTGTGGACGCGCGTTGCGGCTCTTGGCGGTCTCATTATCTCGCTCAGCCTCTTTCTCACGGTGAGCTTTCATTCGTCGCCGTACTTCACCGGTGCTGACATCGTCTTCTTCTTCGCCTGGGTCCCCTTCGTCCTGGCCGGCGGGGGAACTCGGCTCTCCGTCGATGCCTGGCTAGCGAAACGCGCCGCGAGCAGGAGCGACCTCGCTTCGCCCGAGCTGGTGCCGATCCCCTTCGCCACGGTCCAGGCCATCTGCGGGAACTTTTCCGGGGGTCGGTGCGCCGCTCGAGGGGGCCTCACCTGCGACGCGGCGGCATGCCCGTTCTTGCGCGGCGAGCGCACTCGGCTCCGCGCGCGCGGGGGGCTCGAGAACGTCGACCGGCGCACGCTCGTACTTAGAGCATTGGCGGCGGCCGGCGCTGGCGCGACAGTGCTGCTGCTCGGCGGTGCCGTCGCCGAAACCGGCAAGCTGATCGACGACGCACCCAAGCCCGCGCCGGTAAAGCAGCTGGCATTGTCGGCGACGACGACCGTTCCCGCCTCGAGCGCGACGTCGTTGCCCGCGGGAACCTCGACGACGACGCAGCCCTCGCCCAAGGGGACACTGCTCGGCGCAGCCAGCGAGGTGCCGGACAACTCGTCGGCGAACTTCGCGATTCCCTCGAGCGGCGAACCGGGCATCGTGATCCACACGCTCAGCGGCGAGTTCGTCGCCTACAACGCGGTCTGCCCGCACATGGGCTGCACGGTGGGCTACTCGAGCTCGGGCAAGATCATCGTCTGCCCCTGCCACGGCTCGGAGTTCGAGGTGAGCAACGGGGAGGTCATCGTGGGCCCCGCGCCCCACGGCCTCACCCCGCTGAGGATCGTCGAAGGGACCAACGGTAACCTCTACCTGCAGTGAGCGAAGAACCTCGCCGGGTCCTCTTCGTCGAGGACGATCACGACCTTGCCAGCGCGGTAGCGGGGCTCCTCGTCGACGAGGGCTACGCCGTCGTGCAGCGCTACGACGGCGAGAGCGGACTCGACGAGGCCCTGCACGGGCGCTTCGACGTGATCGTGCTCGACATCATGCTGCCCAAGAAGAGCGGCTTTCGCGTCTGCCAAGAGCTCCGGGCGGCTGGGGTGATGACGCCTCTGCTGATGCTCACGGCGAAGGAAGGCGAGTGGGACGAGGTCGAGGGCCTCGACGTGGGCGCCGACGATTTCCTGCGCAAGCCCTTCGAGCGCTCGGTGCTGACCGCCCGGCTGCACGCCCTTCTTCGGCGCCAGGAGCGTGGACGCCCTCAGCCCTTGAGCGTCGGACAGGTGTCGCTCGACCCAGTGAGCCGCCACGTCACCGCCCACGGCCGCGACGTGACCTTGACGCCGCGCGAGTTCTCGTTGCTCGAGTACCTGATGTCCCACTCGGAGACCACGCTCTCCAAGGCCGACATCCTCTCAGTGGTGTGGGGTCAGGACTTCGACGGCGACCAGAACATCGTCGAGGTCTACGTCGGGTACCTGCGAAAGAAGATTGACGTCGCCAACCGGCCCTCGGTCATCCGCACCGTGCGCGGCTTCGGGTACAGCGTGCGCGAAGTCTGATGGCCCGCCGCCGCGAACTGTCGATCCGCGCACGCCTCACGCTCATCTTCGTCATCGCGATCGCGGTTATCTTGACCTGCACCGGCATCGCGCTCGTGGCCTTTGTACACCGCTCGCTGCTTAGCCAGGCGACGAACCAGATCGACGCCGCGATGGAGCAAACCCAGATGCGCTTCACCGCGGAGACCAAGCCCGTCCACCGTGCACTCGTGCTGGCGACCCGCGGCGACATCGTGGTGCAGGTGACCAACAGCGCCGGCACCGAGGTCTGGGGCGCCAGCTCGGCCATCGCGGGCGCACCCGTCCTCGCCCGCCCCGACGCAGACGCTGCCTCGAGCAACGGGCCGGGGGTCACGTTCATCCATACCAGGAGCACCCGCGCGACGCTCGCCCAGCTGAGCTCGGGTCAGGTGACCACAATCACCACGCTGCGTGGCGACGGTCTCATCTTCGGATTCGTTTACGGGGGATCGATCGGGCACAGTGTGCGCCTACTGCTGGTGAGCTTGCTGATCTCGTTCCCAATCCTGCTCTTCATGTCGGGGGCCCTCATCTGGCTCGGAATCGGTCTGGCTCTGGCGCCGGTCGAGGCCATTCGCCGCCGGGTCGACGAGATCGCTCTTGAGGACCTCAGTCAGCGGGTGCCGGCCACCGGCGGCGACGACGAGATCGCCAGGCTGTCGCACACGGTGAACGAGATGCTGGAACGTCTGGAGTCGGCAACGCGCTTCCAGCAGGAGTTCGTCTCGAACGCCAGCCATGAGCTGCGCAGTCCGCTGACGACGCTGCTCGCCACGACCGAACGGGCGACCGGTGATCCCGCCAACGCCAACTGGCCCAACGTCGCCGAGGTCGTCGTGCGCGAGGGCCGACGTCTCGACGGCATCATCGGCGACCTCTTCTGGCTCGCCCGCCACGACGAGGACTACGTCGACGCGGTGTACGCCGAGGTCGACTTCGATGACCTGCTCTACGAGGAGGCTTCGCGCGTCCGCTCGATGAGCGAGCTGAGCGTGGACACCTTGGGCGTGCGGCCCACGCGCGTTCTGGGCGACCCGACCATGTTCAAGCGCATGATCCGCAACGTCGTCGACAATGCGATGCGTTACGCCCAGCGCGAACTGCGCTTCGAGTCGCACTTTGAGGGCGAGGAGGCCGTCGTCGCCGTCGCCGACGACGGTGAGGGCGTCGTCGTCGCCGAGTCGTCGAGGCTCTTCCAGCGCTTCACCCGGGCCGACTCGGCGCGTTCGCGCCATTCGGGCGGCACCGGACTGGGGCTCGCGATCGTCACCGAGATCGTGCGGCGCCACGGCGGCTCAGCGCGCTTCGTCGAGGTGAAGCGTGGCGCGCGCATCGAGCTACGAGTGCGTCGAGACGGCCTGGCCCAGCCGGATCGCGCGCGCGTCGACGTAGGCTCGGGGCTATGAACGCCCTGGAGCTGGCCGAGCTCACGGCCGATCCGATCCAGGTGCTGGGCATGAGCTTCTACTTCGACCCGCTGACTCGCGCGCGGGCCAAGGAGCTCGGGATCAATGTCTACGAGTTTTACGGCCTGGGCCGCGGGGGTGCGCTGGGTGACGTGGACACCGAGGCCGTCTCCAAGGCCTTCGCCTTCTTTCACCCTTCGTTGATGGACTTTCTCTGGACCAACGCCAAGGTGAAGGCCGACCCGGTGGCGATCGCCGCGCGTCACCTCGAGGCGGCCTACGCCTTCGCCGATCGGACCTTCGGGGCCGTCGAGGAGTCGCTGCTTGCGAGTTTCGCGCGCTTGGTCCGCGAGGTTGTCGACGCCCAGTCGATCGGGGTGTGTCCCCTGGTCGACGGCTACAAGCAGGCGCCCACACCCTCCGAAGCGGCGCACGCGGCGTACCTGGGCACCATCTTCCTGCGCGAGCTGCGAGGAGGCCTTCACATCCGCTGCGTGGCCGAGGTCGAACTCGACCCGCTCACCGCGTGCTACCTGCAGGACCCCGCGATCTTTGCCCTGCACGGCTACGCCGAAGAGGCGACGCCGGCCGTCACCGAAGAGCTCGAGATCAAGAAGTTCCACGCCGAAGAACTCACGAGTGCCGCGATGGCCAGCTGCTTCGCGGTGTTGGGCGAGGTCGAGCGCGACACGGTGGCCGAGGCGACGATGAAGATGTTCGCCGCGCTCGGCGACCCGGTGCCGGTCGTTCGCTAGTTCCGTGCCCCGGACCGCGCTACGCACCACCCGCGAGCGACTGTTTCTCCTGCTTACGGTGGTTGCCGCCTGTGAGATCGTGTGGACGATCTATCTCGGCTTCAGTCTGCCGCGTCACTACGTGGCCAACCACTGGTACCTCGCGTGGGTCGGGCTCGATGTGGCCGAGATTGCGCTGCTCGTCGCGGCGGCCTGGGCGGCGTGGTACCGCAGGGCGATACTGATCGCCATCACCGTCGCCCTCGCGACACTGCTCTTCATGGACGCGTGGTTTGACGTCACGACAGCGCGCCACGGCGACCTCTTCGAAAGCGCAATGCTGGCGATCTTCGCCGAGCTGCCCCTCGCGATGGCGGCGCTGTGGATCGCGTGGCGGGCGTCGCGCCGGCTCCTCGCGACATCGGTGCGTGACCCGGACGTGAGCCTGTTGCCGGTGCGCAAGGTTCCCCTCGCCCCGCCCGACGAGCCTGAGATTTAGAAAGCGGCACCTTCGAGCTCGAGCAGGAAGCGCTTCACTTCGGCGCCCCCGCCGTAGCCGCCGAGCCCCGTCGAAGCGACGACGCGGTGGCAGGGAACGACGACGGGGTAGGGATTGACGTGGTTGGCGTTGCCGACCGCCCGCGACGCGCCGGCTCGATTGACGCTGCGCGCGACTTCGCCGTAGGTGCGGACTTCGCCGTAGGGAATCGCGACCAGCGCGTCCCACACGTCGCGCTGGAAGAGCGTCGCCGAAACCGGGGCGAGCGCGACGTCGAACTGGCGTCGCTGGCCTCGGAAGTATTCGTCCAGCTGACGAGCTGCGAGCGCCACCGCCGGCGGCGGCGAACCTCTCGAGGCGCGATGGCGCTCGTGGGGGAGGTGGATTGCGGTGATGACATCCGCCGTGCCCTCGACGCCGAAGGGGCCGACGGGCGTCGCAACGTTGGTGACAAAGGTTTCCATGGGCCCGTTCTACTCGCCTGGTGTACGGTCGCCACGGTGGAGACCCTGAGCGTACGCAACGGCGCGGTGTCTCTGCACGTGAACCTCTACGGCGACGGGCCGACAGTCGTGCTGCTGCACGGCTGGCCCGACACGTCGGCGCTATGGGACGAGGTCGTGCCCGAGCTCGTGGCGGCGGGCTACCGCGTCGCCGCGCCGGATCTGCGCGGATGCGGGCGGAGCGACAAGCCGAGTGATCTGGCGAGCTATCAGATGGCCCAACTCATCGGTGACGCTGTCGCCATCATTAAGGCCCTGGGGGACGAGCCGGTGAAGCTCGTCGGCCACGACTGGGGCGCCGCGCTCGCCTGGGCCGTGGCGACGGTTCGCCCCGACCTCGTCGAGCGGCTCGTCGCCGTATCGGTCGGCCATCCGACGTCGTTCTTCTCGGCGGGGATCGAGCAGCAGGTGAAGAGCTGGTACATGCTGCTCTTTCACTTCGAGGGACTTGGCGAGGCCTTCCTGCGCCGCAACAACTACGAGGCGCTGCGCCACTGGACCGGCCATCCTCGCATCGAGCCCGTGATCGACGAGCTCGAGCGCGACGGGCAGCTGGCGATCCATCTCCTGTGGTACCGGGCGAACGTCGCGCCCGACGCCTTTGTCACCGACCCGCCCCAGTTGCCCGCCGTCGAGGTGCCGGTGCTCGGTGTGTGGTCAAGTCGCGACCTCGCCCTGACCGAAGTGCAGATGACCGGATCGGCGCGATACTGCGCGAAGGGCTTCTCCTACGTGCGCCTCGACAACGTTGGCCACTGGATACCGATCGAGGCGCCGAGCGCACTGGCTCGCGCGATCATCGACTTCGGCCCAACTAGTGACGAAAGTCCGTCGTAAAGGGTTCGGCCGGGCTGGTAGACAACAAGGTGATGAAAATAGCCCTTCATGGAGAGTCACGGCCCGGTGAGACCCGCGTCGCGCTAACGCCCGACGCCGTGAAGGCCTTCGTCGCCGACGGCTGGCAGGTCGAAGTCGAGCGCGGTGCGGGAGAGTTGGCTCATTTCAGCGACGACGCCTACGTCAGTGCGGGCGCGACGGTAGTTGACGCGGCCACCGGCGACGTGAACCTTCGCGTCAATCCGCCGAACCTCGAGGAGGTGGGGCGACTCCAAGAGGGTTCGCTGCACCTCTCGTTCCTCTCGCCGCTGCTCGCCCTTGACATCGTGAAGGCCATGAACGAACGACGGATCACGATCCTCTCGTTCGACCTCCTGCCACGGATCTCGCGTGCCCAGTACATGGACGCCCTCTCCTCGCAGGCCACGGTCTCGGGCTATCGGGCGGCCCTCGCCGGCGCCGAGCACTTCGACCGCTTCTTCCCCCTGCTCACGACGGCGGCCGGCACGATCCGTCCGGCCAAGGTGCTGGTGATGGGTGTCGGCGTGGCGGGCCTGCAGGCGATCGCGACCGCCAAGCGCCTCGGCGCCAAGGTGCGCGCTTACGACGTGCGTACGGCCGCCAAAGAGGAGGCGGAGTCGGCGGGTGCGACCTTTGTCTCGCTCGGCGTGACGGCCGACGCGGCCGGCGGGTACGCGCGCGAGCTGACCGACGAGGAGCGGGCCCAACAGCAGGCCGCTCTCTTTGGCGAGGTAACTGGGTCCGACGTTGTGATCACGACTGCCGCGGTGCCCGGGCGCCGATCCCCCATCCTGGTCACAACGGCGATGGTCGAGGCGATGGCCGAGGGCTCACTGGTCATCGACATGGCCGCCGACGGTGGCGGGAACTGCGAATTGACAAAGGTCGGTGAGGTCGTCGAGCACCACGGCGTGCGCGTCGTGGGGATGAGCAACCCCCCGGCCGAGATGGGCACGCACGCGAGCTTCATGTACTCGAACAACGTCGCCAAGCTCTTCGCCCTCTTCGGGGCTAAGGGTCAGCTCAACCCGGACTGGAGCGACGAGGTCGTCGTTGGCGTCACGGTCGCGCGCGACGGCCAGGTCAACCACGCTCCGACGGCCGAGGCGCTCGGCCTGACCCACGTGGCCATCACCCCCGAAGCGAAGGAGAGCGAATGAACACCCTGTTGCAGTACGCGACCGTGCTCATCCTCACGGCATTCGTCGGCACCGAAATCATCTCCAAGGTCCCGAGCATCCTGCACACGCCGTTGATGAGCGGCTCCAACGCCATCCACGGGGTGATCATCGTCGGCAGCATGCTCATCCTGGGTGCGGCCACCACCGACCTCCAAGAGGTGCTGGGCTTCCTCGCCGTCATCCTCGCCACTCTCAACGTGGTGGGCGGCTTCGTCGTGACCGACCGCATGCTCGAAATGTTCAAGGGCCGCAAGCCCAGGACCGGCGCCAAGTCCGACGGGCCGGCCTCGTGAGCCGCGAAACGGTCATCGACCTGCTGTACCTCTTCTCCGCGACGACGTTCCTCGTCGCCCTGAAAGGTCTCGGCAGCCCCAAGCACGCGCGCAAGGGCAATCTCATCGCCGCCTTTGGGATGTTGGTCGCGATCGTGGCGACGTTCTTCAAGTTCGTGGACGGACACGCGCTGCACCACGTGGGGCTCATTCTGCTCGCCATGTTCATCGGGGTAATCATCGCGGTGCCGACGGCACGCTTCATGAAGATGACCGCCATGCCCCAACTGGTCGCCATCTTCAACGGTGTCGGCGGCGGGGCCGCGTCGCTCGTGTCGATCACCGAGTTCATCCACATCAAGTCCACCAGCCCGGCGACCTACGTGACGCTGGAGGTGCTGCTTGGCGTCTTGATCGGCACGGTTTCCTTCTCGGGCTCGACGATCGCCTTCGCCAAGCTCCAGGAGTTGATGACGGGGCGCCCCGTCACCTACCCCGGTCAGCAGTTCATCAACGCCATCGTCGGCGTCGTCGCGCTCGGGCTCATCCTGACGATCCTGGTGACGGGCTCGACGACCCTCATCTGGGTTCTGCTCGCCGTCTCCTTCGTCCTCGGCATCGCCTTCGTCCTGCCAATCGGCGGGGCCGATGTGCCGGTGCTCATCTCACTGCTCAACTCCTTCACCGGACTCGCGGTGGCGGCGTCGGGCTTCACGCTGGGCTCGAACCTGCTGATCATCGCCGGAACCCTGGTGGGCGCCTCGGGTATGTTGCTCACTCGCTTAATGAGCAAGGCCATGGGACGCAGTCTGCCCAACATCCTCTTCTCGGCCTTCGGCTCAGTCATCACCGCGACGGGCGCGAGTGGGGTCGAAGGGCGCACGGTGCGCTCGGGCACGCCCGAGGACGTGGGGGTACTGCTCAGCTACGCGAGCAAGGTGGTCATCATCCCCGGCTACGGCCTCGCGGTCGCCCAGGGCCAGCACGTCTTGGCCGAACTGGCCAACGAGCTCGAGAGTAAGGGCATCAAGGTGTACTACGCGATCCACCCCGTCGCCGGAAGAATGCCGGGGCACATGAACGTGCTCCTCGCCGAGGCCAATGTGCCCTACGAGGACCTGATCGAGATGGACGAGGCCAACTCCGAACTGGCGACGGCCGATGTCGCGATCGTCGTCGGGGCGAACGACACAGTGAACCCGGCCGCCGTCAACGACCCGTCTTCGCCGATCTACGGCATGCCGATCATCCACGCCGACCTGGCCGAGAATGTGGTCTTCATGAAGCGCTCGATGCGCCCGGGCTTCGCCGGCATCGACAACGAGCTGCTCTACAACCCCAAGACGATCCTCGTCTTCGGCGACGCGAAGGACACTCTCACGAAGCTGGTGGCCGTCGTGAAGGCCTCCTAAACGGCGCTGAGGCGATCGAGCTCGCTTCGCTGCTCGCTGGTCAGCGTCATCACGGAACGCGCGTTGGCCTGGATCTGGTCGGCGGTGCTCGCGCCGGCGATCACTGACGCCACTCGCGGGTGGCTGAGCAGCCACGAGAAGGCGAGCGAGAGTACGGGCACGGGGATCGTCTCGGCGTAGTTGATCAGCGCTCCGACGCGTCCGGTCATCACCTCACTCAGCCAATGGGCGCTTCGCTCGGGGGGCATGTTTGCCAGACGTGATCCCTCGGGTAGCGGCTGGCCCGGGCGGACCTTGCCCGTCAAGAGTCCGTTGGCCAGCGGGTAGAAGGGCAGGAAGCTCATTCCCAGCTCGTCGCAGGTGTCGAGGACCCCGTCGTGCTCGGGGCTGCGGTCGAGCAGCGAGTACTGGTTCTGAACCGAGACGAAGGTCGGGCCACTGCCCGCGGCGGCCTTGGCCTCGCGCAGCTGTTCGGCGGTGAAGTTGGAGCAGCCGATCTCGCGCACCTTGCCCGCCGTGACGAGCTCGGCGAGCGCCCCCAAGGTCTCGGCGATGGGCACCGTGGCGTCGGGGTAGTGCAGCTGGTAGAGGTCAATGTGGTCGGTGCCCAGGCGCCGCAGCGAGTCCTCGCAGGCCGAGCGCACGTACTCGGGCTTCGCGCCGAAGTGCGTGTCGTCAATGGGCATGCCGAACTTGGTGGCGACGACGACGTCGCTGCGGCGACTGCCGAGCGCTGCGCCGAGGAAGACCTCGGAGTTGGTGCCGCCGTAGGTGTCGGCCGTGTCAAAGAAGTTGATCCCCGCCTCGAGGGCGCCATTGACCACGACCGTCGCGCCCACCTGGTTGAGGCGCCCGCCGAAGTTGTTGCAGCCAACCCCGACCACCGAGACGTTGAGCGATCCGATTGCGCGATGTTCCATAGCCCTCCTCGCTGACGAGCATAGGCAAGCGGTCGCGCGGCGGCTCTGGGCGAAAGCCCCCAGTACGCTAAAGGAAAGGAGGTCTCGTGAGGGTGAAGGTGGACTTCGATCTGTGCACGTCGAACGCTGTCTGCATGGGCATTGCCCCGCAGATCTTCGAGGTCCGTGACGACGGCTTCCTCTACGTGCTCGACGAGAACCCCGGTCCCGAGTTCGACGAGCGACTCCGCCTGGCCGTGCTGGGATGCCCCAACGGCGCCATCTCGCTCGAGGAGTAGGCCATGGGACCGCGGGTCCGGTTCGCGCCGTCGCCGACTGGTTACTTCCACGTGGGCTCGGCCCGCACCGCCCTCTTCAACTGGCTGGTCGCGCGCCAGGCCGAGGGCGTCTTCATACTGCGCATCGAGGACACCGATGAGAGCCGCAACCGCGAGGAGTGGTTCGAGGGGATCTACTCGGCGATGGCCTGGCTCGGCTTCGACCTCGACGAGAGGCCCTACCGCCAGAGCGAACACGCATCCGACCACGACATTGCGGCAGAGATGCTCCGCAGCGGCGGCTTCGCCTACTACTGCGACTGCACGGCGGCGGCCATCGAGGCGCGCAAGGCTCCGAGTGCGACTCAGGGTTACGACGGCTTCTGTCGAGACCGGGGCCTCGGGCGCGGGCCCACGACGGCGCTGCGCTTTCGCACGCCGCGTGAAGGCGTCACCATTGTCCACGATCTCGTGCGCGGCGACGTTATCTTTGAGAACGTCCTGATCGACGACTTCGTCATCGCGCGATCGTCGGGCTCGGCGCTTTACGTTCTCGCCAACGTCACCGACGACCGTCGCGATCGCATCACCCACGTCATCCGTGGCGACGAGCACCTCGCGAACGCGCCCAAGCAGATACTGCTTTGGGACGCGCTCAACCGGGCCTCGGGCGACGACCTCGCCCTGCCGGCCTTTGCGCATCTGCCGCTGCTCGTCAACGAGCAGCGCAAGAAGCTCTCCAAGCGCCGTGACCCCGTTGCGACCGAGTCCTACCGCGACGAGGGCTACCTTGCGGAGGCCTTCGTCAACTACCTCGCACTCCTCGGCTGGAGTCCGCGCGGGGACGAGGAGATCGTCCCGCGCTCGACGCTCGTCGAGCAGTTCCACCTCGAGGACGTCTCGCACTCGCCAGCCTTTTTTGACGTGAAGAAGCTGCGCCACATGAACGGCGAGTACCTGCGAGCTCTCAGCCACGAGCAGTTCGTCACGGCGAGCGCGCCGTGGGTTCGCCCGTGGTCATCTCCCTGGCGCCCGAGTGACCGAGAGCCGGCCTGGCGCGAGGATCAGTTCGACGAGGCGCTCTTCTTTTCCATGGCGCCCTTCGTGCAAGAGCGCGTGGCGACCCTGGGCGAGATACCCGCGATGGTCGAGTTCTTCTTCCTGGAAGAGCCGCGCATGGATACGGCCAGCTTCGAAAAGGTGATCGTGAACGACGCCGCGGGCCGGCCGATCCTCGAGGGCGCGATCGAACGCTTCGAGAGCCTGGCCGACTGGGTGGCGCCGCTGCTGCACGAGTCGGTCGCGCAACTCGGCGAGGCGATGGGCCTCGCGCTGCGCAAGGCTCAAGCCCCGATCCGTTGTGCGGTCACGGGAACTCTCGTCGGGCCACCGCTCTTTGAGTCCCTCGAACTGCTCGGGCGAGTGAGGACCCTAGAGCACCTTCGCCGGGCACTCGGACGCGCGGGGTGACATTCCGAATCTTGGATTGACGCTGGGCGTCGTGACGTAGCGGCGGCGACTTTCGTGGCCGGGGGCTCGATGGCCCGAAGTCCATGGCGGCCTCGAAGGCCCGGTTAAGATTGCCGAGCCCTTCGGGGGTGGTGTAATTGGCAACACAACTGGTTCTGGTCCAGTTATTCAGGGTTCGAGTCCTTGCCCCCGAGCGAATGGGTCGACCGTAAGATCGACCCCTTCAGGGTCCCATCGTCTAGCGGCCTAGGACATCACCCTCTCAAGGTGGGAACACGGGTTCGAATCCCGTTGGGACTGCGCAGTAGCCTTGCCCGAGATTTACTCGATCGTTGCTTCGTCGCCGTCACTCTCGAAGGGCAAGTCCTCGGCGAACCAGGCGAGCATGCCGCCACTGAGGTTCGCGACGTCGAACCCGTTTTCCTGGAGGTAGGTTGCGGCGCGCAGCGACCGGCCGCCCGACCGGCACGCGCAGATAATCAGCCGTTCGCGAGGAAGGTCGTCGAGCACGTCGGGCAACTCGGCAAGGGGAATGTGGGTCGCCATTGGCGCGTGGCCGGCCTCCCACTCGTTCGCTTGGCGCACGTCAATCAGCACGGCGTCGTCGTCGAGCAGCTCAACGGCCTCGTTGGCACTGACTTCACGGACTGACACCCTTTATCCTCATCCTCTCGACGGTTCGTGCGATCCGGGATCCGCTCGCCGACGAATCTACCGCGGTGCGTCGCAACTGTGCGAGTGGCCAGCGACGATGTCCAGCTTCGCTGTCGTCGATCGCCCCATACTGATAAGGGGTCACCGTCGGAACACGTCCTAGTCTGTTGGTGTGGGACGAGCGACGATCTCCGTGGTGAGCAGTGACGATCTCCTCGCTCGTCTTGAGGATCCTCGGCTCTACCTCGTCGACGTGCGAGAACCCGACGAGGTGGCCGATTGGCAGATTCCCGGGGCGCACAACTTCCCTCTCGGGTCATTGGAGCGGCGAGTTCGCGAAGTGCCTTCCAACCGAGACCTCGTCGTCGTCTGCGCGAAGGGCCTTAGGGCGCGCCAGGGAGCGGAGCTCTTGGCGGCGCACGGTCTTTCGAGCGAAGTCCTCGAAGGTGGCATGGCGGCGTGGTCGTCTACCTACGACCAGGTGTCGGGTGAATTCGGCGGAGCGACGGTCGTCCAGCTGCGCCGTCGCGGCAAGGGGTGCCTGTCGTACGTGGTCGGCGCAGGGACGAGGGCCGTCGTGATCGATCCCTCGCGCGATCTGGACCACTATCTCGAGACCGCGCGTGAACGCAGCTGGACGATAACCCACGTGCTCGACACACACCTGCACGCCGACCACCTGAGCGGGGCTCGCGAGCTCGCGGCCGCGACGGGCGCCGCTTTGTGGCTCAATCCGGCCGACCCCTTCACTTTTGAGTTCGAGCCCCTGGCCGACGGCAAGTCGATCGAGCTGGAGCCCGGCGTACACTTGCTCGTCTCCTCGGTGAGCGTGCCGGGCCACACCGAAGGCTCAACGATGTACCAACTGGCTGACCAGGCGATTTTCACCGGCGACACCTTGTTCCTCGACAGCGTGGGTCGACCCGACTTGGCCGACGAGGCCGAGGCCTTCGCCCACCACCTCTTCCACAGCCTGCACGAGCGCGTCCTGCCGCTCGACGACCGGATCGCGGTATTTCCGGCCCATTTCGGTCCCGGCGTCAGTGTTCAGGCCCATGAATTCGTCGCCCGTCCCCTTGGCGCCTTGCGAAATACCCTTCCGCCCCTGGCCCTCGGGGAAGCCGACTTCGTCGAGTGGGCCGTGGCGAACGTAAAGGACCGTCCTGGTAACTACCGCCAAATAGTTCGGATCAATTCGGGTCTAGATCAACTTGGTGACGACGCTGCGGGTCTGGACGAAGGGCCCAATCGGTGCGCCATTGCGTGAGGATGCACCGGCCAATGGTGCGGCCGATTCGCTGAATCCCGTCGCGAGCTGATTTCCGTACTACGCGGATGAACCTGACCCGCGGATTGAACGTGGGGCCATTTAACCGGGTTGTGCCAGACCATTAGCGAGCAAAATGCCACGTCAACACCTGGGCCACCGACGGATTCTGCGACAACGAAACTCGCTTGGAGGGACTAGGAACAGTGGGCCCCTGGCGCTCGATATCCAATATTGGACTGCTTACAATATGGTTACGATTTTTTGGGGTTCAGAATTTGATGGGACATTGCGTTGGATTTGTAGTGGCTTCTCGCGTGTGACCAGGCATTTAATGGCCCTGAGGCCCTGCGGCACGCGATGATGTGAACCGAGAAAGAACTTCGGTGGTTCTTCGACTCGACAATCCCCGTTACCTATACTTGCTCGTAGGGAAACCGCCGTGATTTGTCACGAGACGTTCCCTTTGAGTGTTATTGCAGTGCCGCAGGGCCTAAAAATTAAAGGCTGACGAGTTCGGCCCTTATGAATGGAGAGAATTGACAATGAATAATCCACGACGTGTACAACGTCACTTGGTAAAGGCCTTCGCGGCTGGCGCCTTGCTTGTGGCTGCGGCGCTGCCCTTGGCTTTCGCTACGGCGGCGGGAGCAGCTGACGCGATCACGGGCGTAACTTTTAACGCCCTCGTCGGTGACGGCTTCCAGGCGTACTTCGGCACAGGTGCCACAGGCAATTTTGATGTTGCGGGCACCGTTGCGGGCGATGGCGGCAACGCCACCGTTACGTCGAATGCCCCCGGCTTGACGTTCGTCGTCACCGGGAACACCACTGGCACCGATCTCACCGGTACCTTCGCCTCGACCGCCGCGACGGTTCCTGGCACCTACAACATCACGGAGGTTGACAACTCGGGCACCGCGACGCTGGACGGCGCCTTTACGGTGTACCCCGACCCGGTGGTGTCATCCGCACTAACGCCGACGAGCACGTCGTCGCTGGCGGACACCGCAGTACCGGCTGCCACCGTGATCACCATCAGTGGTGCGGGTTTCATTGCTGACGGCGTTGCGGCCGACCCAGTGGCGACCTTCACCAGCACGGTAGATGGCACGACGCTTACCACGGGAGCACCCACGATTGCCGCTAGCACTGAAACCACTCCGGTAACGTCATTTACGGTCCCGGTGACACCGACGAACTCGGTTCTCGGTACACCGGCAACGATCGGTACGTACACCGTGACGGTGACCAACGCGGACGGCGGTAGTTTCACCTCGGGTCCGATCTTCTCGATCGTCGGTAACGAGCTCACTGTGGTGAGCCCGTCGGCGGTGGGAAATGCGACGGCCACGACTTCGCTGACCATCACTGGCAGCGGCTTTGAGTCCGGGGCTACGGTCGCCTTCGACGGAGGGGCTTGCACAGGCGCGACCCTGGGTACGCCTGTCGTTACTAGCGGGACCACCATCTCCGACTCTGTCGCCATCGCTGGACTTCCGGCTGCCTCACGATGCAGCTTGTTGGTGACCAACGCTGGTGCTGGCGACAATGGCGCGAGCTTCGAGGGAGTTAACGCTTTTGCGGTTGGTGAGGGTTCATTCCTTCCCCCGGTCATCACGGCGTCGAGTCTGACCACGGCAACGGCCCTGTTGGCTGGTGCCCCGTCGACGACGATCGCCCTCACAGGCGAGGGCTTTAGCCCCTACTCGACACCAGTTGCTTCGAGCTTCGGTGCGGCCAACACCGCCGACGCCGCTTTGACAATTGCCACTCCGTGCATTGCCAACAGCGCCGGTACGTCGTTGACCTGCGGAATTGCGATTCCGAACAATGAGGTCGCCGGTCCGCACACCGCGAACATCGAGAACAACTCTGGTACTGCTGCCAGTACGGGCTCTCTGGCCAATTCGTTCACGGCTGACGGTCCCGCGATCACCGCGGCCGCTCCGCCCGCTATTGCGACGGACGCGCCCATCGGGACGGTCGTAGCGCTGACGGGCACCGAGTTCAACAACACGTCGACCGGCACTCTTTATGGGCCGGCTGGTCCTCCCGCGGTCCCGGGTGGTCCCCTCACGGGCACGTTCCAATACGTGAGCGCCACTTCGATGGACTTCGTTGTGACCCACACGCCGACCATCGCCGACAATGGTGACACGCTGCAGATCAAGTCAACCGACGCCTACGGCGACAGTGAACTGTCGATACCGTTCGCCCTCGGCGTTGACAATGCTCCGACATTGACCAACATCAAGTACCCGACCGGGACCACCGGCGTGGGTGTCGGTGCCACTGGTCAAACGGTCACGTTCACCGGTACGGGCTTCCAGGCTGGCGTCACGATCACTGCTTTCACCAACTCAAGCGCCGTAGCTGACGCTGCGGTGACGGCCAAGGTGACCGCGATCAACTTCCTGGGGACTCAAATCACGGCGACCATCGCGATCACGGCGCCTGACGCCAACACCATCGACGGTTACACCATCACGAACCCAGACGGCGGAAACGTGAAGGCACTAGCGGTTGCTCCGGCCGGCCTCGTGATTGACGCGGCTCCGACCATCACCGCGGCGTCACCGTCTCCTGCGGTCGCCAGTTCCACGAACGCCTTCACCCTCACCGGTACGGGCTTCGCGGCTGGCGCGGTCGTTACGGCGACGGCCAATGGCACCTGTGGCGTCGCGACAGTGGCGTCCGCAACGTCCATCACGGTGTCCTGCACGCTCGGGGCTGCTTCAACTACGGCATCCACGAGTTTGGTTGTGACGAACCTTGACGGTGGCTCGGCGACTTCGGCCGTCGTACTGCCCGAGGCGACTCCGCCGCCCGTCGTAAAGCCCTTCTTCATCAGCGGCGTGCACGGTCACGCGGTTGCTGGCAAGACGGTGACCATGACCATTTCAGGGTCGGGCTTCTTCGGCTCACCGAGGATTACCAGCAATGCCGCTGGCACTAAGGTCGGCGTACTGCACGACACGGGCTCGCTGTTGACGATTCGCGTATCCACCAAGGCTGGCGTGCACGGCGTGCACACCTTTACGGTGACACTGGCGAACGGCAAGAGCGGTAAGAAGAATTACGTCGTCGTCCTGTAACTGACTTACAAGGCAGTTCTGGTGGAAGGCCCCCTCGAAAGAGGGGGCCTTCCCCTTGCTTGGTCTCCAACGACGGACGTGGACCGAGATCGAGATGAACAAGTGGGCCTTCAGCGTCAGTAGCAAGCGCACATCGAGCTTCGTAGTGAAGATTGTGGCGACATGGAAAATGGATCCTCGGCGACTGTGGAGTGTGCAGCAACTGACTTGGCGGGGGCCAACTGGAGTCGAAATGTTGGTCTGCCGATTCCGAAACATAGTCAGTTGATCGCCCAGGAGCTTCAAAGTTGGTGGGCTGAAGGAGAGGACCGAATGGACGACTTTTTGAGCGCGACCCAAGGCTTTTATATTGGAGAGAAGTGACAAAAGGTATTTCACGGCGAACGCGACGCCATTCGGTCGAGGTCCTTTCGATCGTGTTGTTGCTAGTGGCTACTGCGCTCCCACTGGCCATCGTGACGACTGCCGGAGCCACCGGCGCCGACTCGATTGGTGGTGTGACGTTCAACACGGCAGCAGCGGGCGGAACGACCGACTCCGCATTCTTCGGTTCGCGTGCCGCGGGTAGTTTCGAGATCTCGGGCAATTTTGCCGGTGACGGTGGTATCGCCATCGTCACGTCCAACGCGCCCGGCGTGACTTTCTCGGCGGTTGCCGACAATGCGCCCGGAACCGCCGTCGCTGGTGACTTCTCGTCCACTTCGGCAACGGTGCCCGGCTCGTACAGCATCACGGTGAACGATGACAACGGTGCGGCCACGCTGCCTAATGCCTTCACGGTGTACGGCGACCCCGGGGTGACCTCGCTCAGCGTGACGGGTGCCGTTGACTCGCTGCCGGCGCCCGCCGCGACTGCAGAGGTCATCACTGGCGCTGATTTCGTCGGAGCGCCGACGGTGGTATTCACGAGCAGCGTGAATGGCACCAAGCTCAGCGATGCGGTGTCGGCGACGGGCGGCACCGAGACCAGTCCGGCCACGTCGCTCGAGGTCAGGGTTTCACCGACGAACGCGCAAAACGGCGATCCCGCTACGCCGGGGACTTACTCCGTCACTGTCATCAATCCCGACGGTGGCAGCGTGACCACAGGTGCCCTCTTCACCATCACCGGCATTGAAATCACCAACGCCAGTCCGTCGGCGATCGCCGCCACCGTGTCAGCGGGCACGCTGGTGACGATCACGGGTGCCGGCTTCCAGTACGGCGCGGCGGTGGCGATCGACTTGACCTGCACCCAAGACGGGGTCACGTTGGTCGGCGGCGTCATTCCAAGCAGCGGCCCGTTTGATGGCGACAGCACGGTGACGGCGGACGTGACCAGTTCAACGTCGTTGACGATCGAAATCGATAATGCTTACACCACCACGGCCGACCCCCTTCAGTGCACGTTCATCGTTGACAACAGCGAGCTTGGTGGTAACGGCGCGTTGTTCACCGCCGTTGATGTATTCGGAGTTGGTGGACCGAGCGACGTCGCACCGACGATTACGGCCTCTAGCTTGAGCTTGGTCCCGGCATTGGAAGCGGGCGGATCGGCGTCGCCGGTGACCTTCACCGGCACGGGTTTCAGCCAGTACACCGCGGCGCCTTCGTACACCGAGTACGGACCTTCGAACGCCCACGACGCCGACAGCGTGGTATCGGGTTGCTCCGGCAACACTGGCACGGCCCTGTTGTGCGACATTGTTGTTTCGAGTGGCGCGACTTCGGGCGGGCACGCCGCGGTACTGACCAACGATGCCCAGTCGAGCTCATTCGCCGGCACCTTCACCGTGGCGGGTCCGGCTATCAGCTCACAATCGCCGTCCGGCATTGGCGTGGGCGTCGCGTTCGGCACGGTGGTCGCGTTGAACGGGACGGGCTTTACTGATACCACTACCGGCGTCGTGAACGCCGGTTCTACTGGCGTGGGCGGCGTCGTTGCGTACGTCAACAGTACGACCATGGACTTTGTCGTGACGACTCCTCCAACGGCAGCCGGCGGAGCACACCCGGCCACTATCATCTTGACCCAGGTCGAATCGACGGGAGATGAGGTCAATTCGCCAGCGTTCGCCTTGACCATCGATGCTCCACCAGTCGTTACGAGCGCCGTAACATACGCTTCGGCGCCAGTAAACGACGTCGGGGTAGGCGCCGATAGTCAAGAGATCTTCGTTCATGGCACTGGCTTTGCAACAGACGTCAAGCTGGCGTCGTTCGTGAACGAAAGCGGCGTGCCCGATCCCAAAGTGACTGTGACGTCAAACGCTGTGAACAGTGCAGGTACCGTGATCACGGCTCACATAGCCATCGCCGAAGGCGACACGAATTTCGCTGACGGCTACTCGGTCGTCAATACTGACGGCGGCGTCGACGCTGTGACGGCGGTCGCGTTCCCGCTGGTGATTGGCCCCGGGCCATCTATCGAAAGTGTCGCGCCATCAAGGGTCATTCCCTCGTCCACGGACGACTTCACGCTCACGGGGAACAACTTCGAGATCGGGGCCGTGGTCACGGCGACGGCGAACGGTACCTGCAGCGCCGCGACGGTGGCCGCGGCGACGTCGATCACTGTTTCGTGCACATTTGGGGTTGGCTCACTGTCGGTCCCCAGCAGTTTGGTGGTGACGAACCTTGACGGTGGTTCAGCGACCTCGGCCGTTGTCCTGCCACAAGCCGTACCAACAGCACCACGATTCACCATCACGGGTGTTCATGGCTTCGCGGTTGTCGGCAAGTGGGTCACGATAACCATCACGGGTTCTGGCTTCTTTGGTCGGCCGGTGATCACGAGCAGCGCCCCGGGTTCGAGGATCAGCGTCGAGAGGGACGGTGGCACGTCGCTCACCATTCGGGTGTGGACGCCCAAGCGTGTCAGCGGAGAGCGCACCTTCACGGTCAAGCTGGCGAATGGCCAAAGTCGTAAGAAGAATTACTCGATTCACCCGTGACGGAACCACCTCGCAGCCATCGACGTGCTCCGCGTCAACGAGTCTCAGCGTCTTCTGCGGAGGCAGGATCTCGCGCGGCTGAAACGGGCCGCCGTGATCCGGCGAGCGTGTCGTTCTTGTCCTATGGTGCCGGGCTTCTCATCGACGCGGAAACGGAAGCGAGAAAGGGGGAAGTGCACCTTCCGCTCAGAATCCGTTCTCGATGAGTGCGAACACTCCGGTGAAGAAGTCGCGGAGCTCGATCACCAGTTATATAACCCCGAATTGCTCGCGACGTGAAGCGAAGCGGGGGGGCTACGGGTGATCCCTCAGATTCCACGTCGTTCCCTGGGGACCGTCGCGAACCTCGATGTTGGCCGCGAGCAGGACGTCGCGTAATTCGTCCGCCAGTTGGTATTGAGCGCTTTCGCGGGCGCTGATACGCGCCTTTAGGATTCCCTCGACCAGTGGCGAAGGGTCGATGTACCCCTCGCCGCCCGATGAGGCGAGTTGGACCAACTGAGCCAAGGCTTCCAAGCCGGCCGCGCCACCTTCGGCGGCAATGTTTGCCAATTCGACTGGTCCGTTGGTTGGCGGACGCGACTCTCCCAAAGGGGGTTCCGCTCGCTCCACGGTGAGGCTACGTAGTTGGTCGAGACCGGTCACTGTGCCATTCTCGAGTACGCGCGAAACGCCATGGAGACGCCAGTAGCCATTGGATCGCCCCTCCACCGTCAGCGAATCGGCGGCGAAATCAATGATGAGGGCGGTGTGTTCGTCGACGCCCAGCGTGGCGACGTCGTCGGGCAGCTGGCGTTCGAGCTCATGGAGGCGCGGTTCACCGAGGTAGCAACGACTCGTGTCGTAGTTCCCGCCTTCGGCGTTGTCAAAGTGCGGGATAACAACGCAATTGAGCCCGCGGGCGGCGAGCACGTTGAGGCCCTTGCGCCACGACGGCTCTTCGACGCCCACCTTGTAGACCTCATAAACTGGCGCGGTGTAGGCGCCAAGGGTGAGAGCGGCCGCCGAGGCGAAGCACAGCGTCCCACCGTCGTCGAGCACGCTGAGAAGGTCCTCTTCGAAGTGGAGCGGGGCCCACTGGGCCAGGGCGTACGTGGGGCTGCCGGGTCCGGCGAAGACGTAGTTCGCCTGTCGAACTCGCTGCTTGAACAGTGTCCGCTCCAATTCACTCGCCTTCAGATAGGAAGCGAAGTGAAGCGTGGTGAGTTTCACGTGAAGCGAAGTTGCGAAGTACTCTTCGAGTTTTTCGCTCATCTGAGGCACGTTCAGTTGGAACCCGTAGGCGGTGTCGAGATTGACCGCGTTCAACGAGGGAATATGCGAAAAGACCTCGCGGTGGACCTTGGTCATTCCCGGAGCCGTTTCACCAGAACCGAGTAGAACGAGGACGCCCCTAGACATTTCGCCAGCGTATCGTGGCGGTCGTCGGGCCAATAAGGAGACTCGCTAAATTGGGGACGTGAACACCGTCGTCATTCAGGTTCGAGATCGCGCCAAGGGCAACGTGTCAGTACCGATGGTTCTTTGGGCCACGGCGATGACGGTCATCTTGTTCATGGATGTGGTCGCGCCCTCGGCCACGGTCACGCTGAGCGGGTTCGCGATCACGGCCCTCTTCGGTGTCTACCTCGGCTGGCGACGTCGAATTGGTGCGGTCGTGGTCGCCCCATTCGTCAGCTGGCTGTTCGCGTGGTTCCCGATGGAGATCGCCTGCATGATTCACTTCGGCATCTTGAAGGGGTTCCTGCTCGGGCTGCTCGTCATCACCTTCGGGTGGATCGGCATTGGCTTCGTGGAGTTCGCGTGGCTGGCGATGGTGGCGCTCTTCGTGCGGGCGATTCGAGGACCGTCTAAGGGCGACCCAATCGTCATCATCGAGCCGGAGCGTCACTCGGACCGGTAAACAGCCGGTTCGGTGATGCGACTGGCTAGTCGACGATTTCGGGCTTGGCGGCGTTCAGCATGCGCCGCGCCGCCCGATTCCAGTCCTCCTGGTGATCCCAGCTGGAGGAGAGATCGTGGAACGCTCGACTGAGCATCTGTCCCTCGAAGAAGATGGCCCACTGGTGGCCCGTGAGTTCAGCGTCCAAGAAGCCGTCGTCGACGAGCCGGTCGTAGATGGCGTCGATGCGCACCATGAACCGGTCGTAGAGGGCGAGGAAACCCTGGCGGATACTCGTGCGCGAGAGCGACGTCGATGAGATGCGAAAGAACATTTGGCGCTGGCGCGTGACCACGGACTCCTGAGCGGGATCGGTGAGCATGTCGTAGAGGGTGTCGACGAACGAACCTGTTTGGTGGGGAGCAGCCGCGACAACTGTCAGGTCGCTGACCATCTCGTCGGTGACGATTTCGAATATTCGCAGCAGCGACGCGTCAATGAGTCCCTGACGGGAACGAAAGTGGCCGTAGATGACGCTGGTGCTGAGATTGGTCTCCTGGCAGACGTCGAGGATGCGCAGGTCGGCCTCGTCCGCGTCCCATAGCCGACGCATGGTCGCTTGAATGAGAATCTCGCGAGTCGAAGGTTCCCGCGGATGATCGGCCATCTTTCGAAGTTACTCTGTGGCCCTGGAAACTGAAGGATTCTCCTGGTGAACGCAGGTGGCCAGCGAACTCGATGCATTCGCAATCGGCTTCGCGCCACTGCTCAGGTGATCGACACGATTGGAGCGAGCCGTCGCCACTCATCGATCGGCGGCGTCGCGAAGTCATCGCCAAGCACCTGGAGGCAGACGTGATCGGCCCCGGCCGATCGGTGGGCGCTGACGCTCGCAAGCACGTCTTCCTCGTCGCCGTGCACGACCAGGGCGTCGCAGAGCCGATCTGAGCCGCCGCGCACGAAGTCCTCGTCGCTGAAGCCGAGCCGGCGCCAGCTGCTCCGGTAGTTTTCGAGACCGGTGTAAAACTCCAGGTGCTGGTGTGCTCGGCGCAAGAACTCGTCGCGACCTTGATCCAGTACCACGGCGAGCTCTACGGCGAGGAACTTCGACCCGAGGAGCTGTCTCGCTCGCTCGGTGTGCTCGAGGGTGACGTTGTAGGAGTGGGCGCCGTCGGCCAACGTCGCGGCGAGCTCGAGCATCTGCGGTCCGAGGGCCGCTACCAAGCGCGTTACCCTCGTCGAACCCTCTTCGGCCAGCATCGGTGCGTTGTCCATAGCGAGGAGGTACTCCCTCATCGCCCGTAGGGGCGTGGTGTACTGATGGCTCCGTAAGCGCTCGACGAGCGGTTTGTGGCTCACTCCGAGTCCCAGGATGAAGCGCTCGTCGTACGCACTCGTCAGGGTTTTCGCGCCGTTCATGGCCGCAACGGCGTCGCGTCCCCAGATGCTTGCGATGCCCGTTGCGATCGTCAGCGATGAAGTCGCGGCCAAGAGCAGCCCGGCGTTGGTGAAGGCCTCGCGTCCCCATGACTCAGGAAACCACAGCGCGCCGTATCCGAGTGACTCGATCTCGCGGGACACCTCGGCGCACCGCTTCGGAGCAAGTGACTCCAAGGTGAGCGTCCACAGCCCTACGCTTCCACGGAGTTTCTCCAAAGGCGCGGGCCAGTTCGACACGACAGCGAGCCTACGCTCGCACGTTGGCGTGGCGAGCCGTCAGAATGAGGTGATGGTCTACTTCGTGCTGCTCGCCAGCGCCTTCCTGGTGCTATCGGCGGCGACGGCCCTACGTCCCGGGCGGCGCGGGCTCTTCGCGGCCCTCGCCAATCCCGTGGGCTGGGCGGCCGGCGAGCTGGCCGGCCAGGCTGTCGCCCTGCAAGCGGCCCTCCTTGGACTGCTCTACTGGTGGGGCTGGCCGTCGTCGCGCTGGTTGAGTCTTGCCGTGATCGCCGTGGCGGCCGTATCGGTGGCGGAGAACCTCGCGCTGATCGGCGTTCTCTTTCGCTCCCGCACGATCGTTCGCCGGGCGCTTGAGGGCGCCCCCGACCGGCCGCTCACGGCGCTACGTCCGAGCGACGACGCCTTTGGCCGCTGGTGGCGCACCGCGCTGCTGATCCCCTTCCACCCGAAAGACATGCAACTGCTGCGCGACCTCGCCTACGGACCCCTCGATCGCCACCGTCTCGACGTGTGGCGACTCTCGACGACGCTCAGGGACGCACCGGTCGTCCTCTACTTGCACGGCGGTGCTTGGACCTTCGGCGACAAGCGCGAGCAGGGACGCCCGATGCTCCACGAATTCGTGTGCCGAGGCTGGGTCGTGGTCGCGACCAACTACCGGCTCGCGCCGCGTAACCCGTGGCCCGCCCAGATCGAAGACGCCACGAGAGCGCTCGGCTGGATCAAGAAGAACATCGCCAACTACGGCGGGGACCCCGAGCGCGTCGTGATCGCCGGCGGGTCGGCCGGCGGCCAGCTGGCCTCGCTGCTCGCCCTCACTTCGAACGATCCCACCTGGCGGCCCGATGACATGAGCGATGTGGCCGACTGGTCGGTGCGCGGGGCGATGTCCTTCTACGGCGTACTGGAGATGACCGGCGACGAGACGCAGTGGCGTGGACTTGGCCGGGTCATTCGAGGTCTGCTCGAGCGCCGAGTCGTGCAACTACCCGTCACGGGGAACGAAGAACTCTACCGTGCGCTCTCGCCCTACGAGCGTATCGAGTCCGACGCGCCGCCCTTCTTCGTGGCCCAGGGCGTGAACGACACGCTCGTCGAGGTAAACGTCGCGCGCTGCTTCGTCGAGAAGTTCCGCCGCGTCGCTTTCGCCCCGATCTACTACGTGGAACTGCCCTTCACCCAGCACGCCTTCGACTTGACGGCGAGCCCCCGCACTTCGGCGACAACCCGAGCGGCGGTGGTCTTCGCCGAGGCCGTCGCGCCAGCGCGACCGACACTGACGCCGTCGCTCGTGGCGAGCTACCAGGTGCCCCCCACGCGCCTCGGCGTCGAGGTCGACGGGTTCCTCTGGCTCGACGCAAAGGAGGCGGCGGGCGAGGTCGGCACCTTCTTCGTTGTCACCTCCGACAATCCCTACTCGACTCCACTGAGCCGCGATGAGAACGAGGTTCGTCGGGGTCAGCTGCGCGCCTTTCTCGCCCGTCGGGGAATCAAGTACCTCGAGGCCGCCGGGCACGACCCCCTGCATCGCTGGCCGGACGAGCTCGGCGTAGCCCTGCCCGATATCTCGCGCCTCGAGGCGAAGTCGCTCGCGCACGCCTGGGATCAGTTCGCTTACTACGAGGTCAGCGCCGACCAGGTCACGGTCCGCGACGCTGCGACCGACGAGGTGCTGATCTAGCCAATGGCCAGCGTCACGTCAAAGCGCAGGTCGTTGGCGTCGTGCACGGCGAGCTCTTGGACGTTACCCGCGGCGATGAGGTCGTCGGCGCTCGCGCGAAGAGCCGCCGCGAACTCGTCAGGAGCGTGCACCACCAGTCGCGCGACGCTCGCGCGCTGGGAGGCGTTGGCGGTGCTCTTCTCGCGCCGGACGGCCTCGAGCGCGGCGCAGACCGGCTCGTAGATGGACCCGGGGTCGACCGCGAGGTCGCCGAGCTCGTCGACGCTCGGCCAGGGCGCGAGGTGCACCGAGTCCATGTGCCACCACCGCCACACCTCCTCGGTGACGAAGGGTAGGAACGGTGCGAAGAGCCGCTGCAGCGTCGAGAGCGCGATTTGCAGCGTCGCTCGCGCCGAGCGGGTGCCGATGTCGCTGGCCTCGCCGTAGGCGCGGGCCTTCACCAATTCCAGGTAGTTGTCGCAGAAGGACCAGAAGAACGTCTCCGTGCGCTCGAGCACGCGCGCGTAGTCGTAGCTCTCGAAGGATTCCGTGGCTTCCTCGACGAGCTCGGCTAAGAGCGCGAGGAGGTCGCGGTCCACTTCCGTCGTCACGTCGCTCGGGCCGAGCGACGTCGACCCGCCAAGGCGTCCGAGGACGAACTTGGACGCGTTCAGGATCTTGATGGCGAGTCGTCGGCCGACCTTCATCTGGGCCTCATCGACGGCGGTGTCGGTGCCGGGCCGTCCCGAGGCGGCCCAGTAGCGCAGCGCGTCGGCGCC